>JAAUXU010018622.1_pt1 | contig 73944 bp, 87 predicted proteins | sample 7278151 | NCBI WGS metagenome assembly JAAUXU01 (sample SAMN14350113, study PRJNA611818) | marine sediment metagenome | isolation source: surface marine sediment (1.8m) | place: French Polynesia: Moorea | collected 2018-08
CATCGCCCAGGGAGGTGTCTTGCCCAACATCCAGGCCGTGCTCCTCCCCAAGAAGACTGAGAAGAAGGCTTAAGCTACTTCTGACAGATCACACAATCGGTCCTTTTCAGGGCCACCAAAACTCTTTGGAGATATATTATAGCAAAGACGTTCTGTTATCACTCGATCGGCGTCCTTTAGGGGTTAAAAAAAACATAGAAAAAGGCCAAGATTCACTCATTCAGTCTCTGGCCGCAGAGATTCGAGATATGCAAGCTGCTCAGAGTATATGGAATTCGTGTACAATGGGGCAAGCGAGAATAAAGAGTTTCGACTGTTGCAGTCGAGAATATGTTAAAAATGTTTCAATTCTGTTCGTTCTTCGAAGGTGAAGGGGCCGACGTGGTCGAGAAGGCCTTTGTCAGCCGCCTCCTGCCCTTCCCGGGACTCCGGCTGGGATTGGGGTTGACGTCGTCGACAGCAGTGCTGCTGGAAGCGGCCTTCATCTTCCTAGCGTTCATCAGCCCGCAGAACTCTCTGTAGTTGAGCTTTCCGTCGCCGACCTTGTCGAACTTGGCGAAGGCCACCTCGACCTGGTCTGAGGTCAAATTGCGACAGAGCTTGTGGAATTCGGACTGCAAAAGAGTGACACTGACTTAGATGAGCCAACAAAGGCTCTTTTCTTTGTCTCAACTTAGGGCGCTTTTGCACTGGCCAGATTCTTATTCATATGACTGGACAATTTGGAACTGTACAGTAAGTTCTCCATTCAACGATACTTTCTGGTGGAACAGAGGCAACAGTGAGAGCAGCAAAGAAAGTCGCGACTCAACCGCAGACGAAAACATGACTTGGTTTTATCGTAGTTTTTCGCTACTATTTTAGGAGGTCCTTACGAACTCTGCTCGCCAAGGTGGTCCAGATGCTGAAATCGCTTAAGATCGAGGAGACTTTGAGGGACTTATCCAGGGAGTGGTCCAGGGAATGGTGGAGAGAGAGCGGAAGAGAGGTCGACTGGAGGATCTGGTGGGTCATGATCAACTCGAACGCTGCCTTGAGATCTTGGTGACCGTTCAAACCTGTAGCCGTCACACCAGAATGCCCTTGCACCTGTTCAGGGCTGACTTCACCACGAACACCTTTTCCCCTTCCAGACACGTTGCCTTGGCTGATTCTGCCTCCTCCTCGAAGAGGCCTCAGTGAGGTCCAAAATTGTCCTGATCCAATGTTACTCCAAGGTCTGGATTTCGCAACGTTGTCGTCAGCAGATCTGTTGCGATTGCTCCTGGTCATTTCCATCAAGGTTGCTACATGCCCGACGTGACGACTGTTTGGTGACCTCACCGTTGGCACACACGTAGCACATCCTGTGTGTGCAATTTCTTCACGACGACGGACCAGAGCTACTTTCCTATGGCTGGAAAGCAGTCTCTGCTGCTGAGATCATACAAAATGACTGTCATGAGCTGACTGAAGTGAGCTGGAAGATTCCTATCTGCAGGTTCGAGCCGAGAATAAGCCTTTTCATATGGCGCGCACGACTGGAATTCGCACGCAAGATCTTCCAACAAGATATCTGACTCAGACTGTATGTTATGTTAGCATAGGCACACCCTTAGATTCACTGTGACGTCTTCAATGCACCTCGACTGCGACTTTTAAGCTGCCCACAACGATTCAAGGAGTGGACTTGTAATCAAAAAAGTATTATGTGCATAACATTATTAACATGGACGTGCTAGGCGAGGGAGGCCACTTCTTTCATCTCTTGCGACGTGCTAGACATTCTAGTTCAATGGAGTGAAGAAGTCATCATTGTTTGGGGTCTGCCTGCATAGTTACATAGGGATGCTGGGTCAGCGTTACGAAGTAGACCTGCTTAGTTGCTTTCCAGACTTGAAACTGGTCAAATGAAACTGAAAAGTGCGTTTGTTTAGCTTGGCCTTCAAAAGCTGAACTCACTCCTTGTTATGGACGAAAGTTGTGCAGTGAGACTTTACAACAGGAATGGGGATCAAAAAGAACTTTCTTCTCCACCACTTGACAACTTCAACATTTGGCATCAGGCAACAAACCTACGATGCACTCAGTTTTCTCAGCAGAATTGCCAAATTTTCGTGTTTTAGTCCAGCCTCATTGGCTATGTTAGTTATTTAAAGGAATTTCTATTGAGGCACACATGAGTGCGAAATGTAACTCAGCCACGACTTGAAGCTTCCTCTCGGTTACCTTGGTGATGAACCCGTCTCCGTCCTTGTCCATGGCCTTGAACGCCCTCTCCAGCTTCGTCTCCTGGCCCACGAACTCCTCGAAAGAGAGTTTTCCGTCGTGATCGCGGTCTTTGGCCACAAACATCGTCTCAACCTCGTCGCTGAGAAGTAAAAAAATAAAAGTTAAACAGAAAGAAAGTCAGTTTTCCCCTGGAGTTTGTGGGAAAGCAATTGGATTGATGAGGTCTGGAAAGTAGGAAGAAACGCACACACCCCAAGTTCTATTCATGACGTCACGGGCAGAAACGCGTCACACCATGACTTTTCACCAAGTTCCTCTTACTCAGGTCTTGAGGTTTCTCTCTGCTATAGCAGAAATGAGACATTGACAGGGACGAGAGCAGCGCTTCTATGGCCTTCGTTTCCTCCCATTCAGACTTGTTGACCACGGTCTGCGTCTTCATTGTAGTGTTGAATGTTAAGCAACACCAAGTTGTTTGTGTTGCTTTGTACAGGGCGCCTCAGTGAGGATTTGCTGCCTCCCTGGCTCTGTCTGGAGTCATTGGAGCCCTGGAGTTGGTGAACTGGACCAAGATGTTGCACTGGTGCCACGTTGTTCACCGCGTACGCGCCAGTACTGGCACACGATCTCATGGTCCATTTTTTCAGGCCTCTACCTGGCAGAACAACATTGAGGACTGTCATGCACTACGTCAGGCAGGCAGGCAGACACGATGCTTGGGCTATGACCAAGCGTGTCTTCAAGGGTCAACCTCACGTGACAAGTAAAACGACCTAGAAAAGAAACCGAGTTGCAGCTTAACTGAGACAACCTGTATCTCCCAATTGAAGAAAAGAAAACGGCTCCCTAGTGCAAAAAAGGCCTCTCTGGCTCTGTTGGCTTCAGGGCTTCACAAAGTTTGTCCAGATATTCAGCTCTGTGCTGCCTCGATCAGATTCATTCGTTTTTTATCACTTTCAAGCCAATTTCCTCAATTTCCCGTCACAGTTTGCTTCTTTGCCTTCTATGGAAAGACTGCACAATGTCGAAAGTCATGGTCACGTCCTCAGAGGAAAGGCAACCACTTTCCATGGCTACTTCAGTCTTGCAGCTTCTCAAAGAGACCTGAATTTTTTACTCCAACCTCGGGCACTCCATAAGATGTGTCAAGGTCATTATTCTCCCGCACAAAGTAGAAGGCATCACATCACATGCTAGCGGCTGAGAAGTGATAACATAGTCATCCATCCCCATCCAGAAGAAAAGCACACAGGAAGCTGAGGAAAATACTTTTTTTTAAGCAGAAATCAGGGCTTCACCCAGCAAAGATTCATGAATTTTTTCATCCTGAGGAAGCTTCGACGTGGAACCTTCTACTGTTACTCATTTTCTCCGCTCACCTTGCACAGTGTGTTCGGACAGGCATTGGTTGCGTTTTGCTTGACTCATAGTGCAAGCAAAGCTAAACGTGTTTCTCTGGTGTGTTTTCTTTCTCTCTTCCAACTCTTCCTCTGGCTTCCCCACCTTTTCTTTACTCCTTCCTGCCTCTTTCCGCTTCGTCTGCTCAGAATGAAATTATAAAATTATTTATTTAATTTTTAATAATTCTAATGGCGCGAAAAACACCTGCTGATTTGGACTGCGCACGCGCAGCACCTGCGGAGCTCACAATGACAGCGTTCACTGAGCTGTGTAGTTAACAGCAACGAAAACATTATACAGTAGATTACAGTGAGCCCTGCAAACCTCTTTGTCAAATTAACTACTGTTATTCAAATTTAAGCAGCAGCAAACAAATAGTTGGTGTTGCTTCATGTCCTGGCCACTCGTCAGAAATTAAAAATGAATGGAACAGCTAAGAGGCCCCTTGTGGCGCCCAGAATATCATAATGCCAGTGCAGTAATCATTCAAAAATTATGACGAAAGTGCAAGAGTCAGGCAGTGAATTTTTGCAAAAGAAGGTCCAGTTTAAGACCAAAGTGACCCGTGAGGTCAGATTGAACTGACACATTCGCCACCATTCAGGCTTTCTCGGGCTCTCCAACGATGATGCAACACAGTCATACACGATATGCATGCAGACGAACAGTGAAAGTAACTGTGATTAATGTAACTCTGCATTAATTCTCGCCCCGCCTGAGCAATGAGCATTTGCTTACACAGAGCAAATGTTCATTGCTCAGGCTGTGCGAGAATTAATGCCTTCCACTTGCCTGCCTTAGTGGACTAGAAATTAGCCTAGACAACTACTTTAGAGCTGAAACAAGTCATTCACTGCCTTTCTGGCTACACTTGGCCTGTTCAGAAGCTCGCCGGTCTCATGGGATGCATAAGCAGAGGCTCCCAAAGGGTTGATTTATAATCGAGTCAGACATATTCTAGTCTGCTTCTTGTAACAAGACATGACATTATATGCATATTTATTTTTAATAATCAATGCTTATGCCGGACAAGTGACTACCTGATGGGTGAGTAACGACCCTTTCTTGGCCTTAACTTTAGGCTCCCCCCCCATGTTGGACAGCTTTTGCTATGTTTTCATAATAATACGTTGTTATGTTCAGGTCAGCCTTCCTTTCATCTTTGGTGCGTTGCTTCGTAGCTTGAAGGAATTTGTCTTTTTCCAGGCATTTTGAACAGTGTCAATTCCCAAGGTTCATCTCGATCGTCTGGCCCGCAGGGACCTCTCATTGTGCAAGTAAAATAGACTATCGAGCCTAAGAAAGTAAACATGTGGGCAGACTACAAAAAGGCGTCAACGCAATTTGTTTAAGCTACTCCATTTAGGCCACAGATGTTATCTCTTTAGGCTGTGAAGGCATTTTTTGCCATGGAAAAGTCAGACCAGCAAATGTTGGGAGAAACTTGTCGAGTTGCTCAAGAAGTAGCCCAGTCATGGCCCCCTCGAGTCAATTGAGCTGGCAACTTTTGGTCCCTCATGTTTACCTGGTGAGATCCATCCCCGCCTCCTTGAGGACGTCGGCCCACTCCGCCCTGCTGAGGGCGCCGTCCCCGTCCTTGTCCGCCCTCCTGAACGCCTCCCTCAGTCCCTTGCGACGCCCCTCCTGGGCGCGCTTGCGGGCATTCAACATGAAGAGACCACCACTCATCGCAGCAACTGGTGAAGTGCGTATTAGTTAGTTAATGTCGTTGTTATTATTGTTGTTGGTAAAAAAAACCCAGCCAAGGCCAATTTGCTGCTGACGGAACGACTGCTCAGAGCTTTCTGCTGGCTAAAAGAGTCCTTCTCACCTTTCCTCGAACAATAAAAGATGCATGGAGGGCGCGTTTAACCGACAAAATGTCATCAAAGTTTCATCGAAAGATTCATTGCTTTCTCTACACGCATCTTTGGCGTTTGCCTTTTTTTTGGCTAATGAACTTTCTAATTGTCACAATTAGTCCTCCAGGTCATTAGAGAGGCAATAAAAAATGAATGTCTTTCAGCAAAGCTCGAGCATTGATTGCTTCCTTACAGCAGTTCAAACAATGACTTGTTTACTTTCCAGCACAAAGTCTGGAGAGTCAGTGTTTCCAGCACAAAGTCAAAGTCCCTAAGCTGCCAACTCACCAAGAAGGAAAGAAGAAAAACTTTCCAGCTCTTTCCACTCTCGTCTTCACGAGCAGACTGATTTCTCTCTTGCTGCTCTCCTCTTTGCCGAACTCTCTCCAGGTTGTCGAGGTCCCGACGTGACGAAAAACAAAAGGAAATCCTCGACTTTGCCAAATTCTGGAGCAAAAAGTCAAGCTTTTTGGCACCCAGGATAAATATAATATACATTAGGGGAAAGTTTGACATGAGGCAAGATGCATGACGTAACGGCTTGAGTACCTACCTTTCTCGTCTGAAAGTAAATTAGATTCTCTGGAATTTTTAGGCTTTCTGTATTATTTGTCTTCTTCTCGCACGCACCTTGAGCAGCTTCTTTTGATTCGTCGTCGAGCAAAGCTACACAAGTGTGTGTAGCTACAACACGTAGAAGCTACATTCTGCTGATGTGCAAGGTTCAGCCGAAATGTGTATGGCTCTGGAAAGTCTCCTCAGTGGCCCTGCCGCAGTCGGACGTGGCGAAAAAGCCCCTTTCCGACGCTGGACGGGTCCGACACAGCGCGCTCGGGGTTGACCCTGGCACTCCCGATGATGATAAATGTGGGCTTTCGGTGGCAAAAGCTGCTCTATTGTCTGGTTCGTTCATAAATATTCCCGGCGACCTCAAGCAACCTCTGAACATACATTCGAGCTCGACCCATCAATTTATGGCCCCAAAAGAGCTAAATAAATCGCTCCATGCATTACATAGAGCGCTGAAGACGCATTTGAACGTGTGCAATGGGGAGACTCTTTGGGTCCGGTTGTTTCTGGGCTCAGAGACTGACAATCCGGGTGCACCAGGTCAGGAACGACCTGGCCAAGTCCAACTTGACTTCTGGCCAGATCTGTCTGGGGAAGGACAGAGAAGTCAGCCAACTGACGGCCACTTCCTCCGGGAAGAGAGGAGACTTGAGAGTCCTCGGATTTGCAACACCCTGTACGGACACTTGGCCTGCCGAGTCTGAATGGGAAAGTTTATTTCTCAGAAATGGATACGTTTGTCTGGACTTCATTCAAGTCACATCTTCAACGGAGCGCAAACTTAAAAGTTAACAGAGATGTTAAAGCCTCCTCCAGAAGTTCCACTCGTGTCTGACCGGTTTGAACTTCCACAGGTCCGGCTGCCCAAAGTGAGGCGTGTCCGCCGCGAAGTCCGTGCGGCTCCACTGGAAGGCGGCCACGTCGTCGTAGGTGGGACCTCCGATGGCCACGAACTCCTGCCAAAACAAACTTGATGGGTCACAGACACGTGGTGCGGACACTGACACCATTTCCATCCCTTCATTCGTTCTTCTCCTGCAGAATTTCACTACGCTTTTACGTTTTCTTTGCAGCAAACTGCTCAAATTTGTGGTCACAGTGGTCAAGTCTCAATGGACCCTTTTTAAAAATTTATGTACCTTTGGCACCTTACCAATAAAGAGAAGTTTAAATGTTGGTCCTCGACTAAGAAAAAAAAAAAAAAAAAAAAGAAGGTAGCAAACTTGAGGGCCTCCGTCAAGACCAGAGCCATGCTCAAACTGCTGAGCAATGTCGGACTTGGAGGCGTCCACTTTGGAGATATGGAAGCATTTTCTCTCTCCTTTACCTCCTTCTGCAACATGTCCGCGTTGGTGAGCTTCATGTCCGTCCCCCCGTGGGATCTGTGTCCGAGGGCCGAGAACGGGTAAGTCCCATTGGCCGGGTTCAGGTCGTTCCGGGCTGAAATGGCGTTCTCGGCGCTGAAGGGAGGATCACACCCGGAGCAGCGGGACAACGGGTCAACCCGGAAGTTGTTGTAGCGCATCAGTCTGCATTTAACGACGGGATATTCTCATTGGACTGCTGAAAGCCAGTCTAAGCAGCGTTTACTTTGTCATCGAGTCGAGATCCCTGACTTTTTTGTGATCCCTCTTAAAGATAAGAGCCCTTGGAGTCTTGTCGTAGGTGAACCAATCGCCAAACTTCTTCACATTTTCTGGGGACCCGCTGAGGTTGAAAATGTCGCTGAAGTAGGGAGTGTTGTAGCTGGGCCAGTACGACTGGGAGCGAAGGACTCTGGTCATGTCCTCGCTGTGGATGTGGCCTGAAATCAAATGAATGTAAGTAACATATGCACCTAATTGCAAACGACATGTGTGTCTCAAAATGGCTTCTTCTTGGGTCCTCAATTACCTGGCAGCTGTTCCAGGATCCATAACAGATTGTCCTTGAGAGGCTTTCCCTTCTTGAACAATTTGTAGTCGACCACCATCCACTGGTTGTTGTAGGTGCCGCTGTTCTTGCGCGAAAACACCTTCGTCCACTGTTTGCCGTTCCTAAGCAATCAGTATAAGTACGAGTGCATGATGACTACTAAATTGGTCCAAAGTCCATGCTCATGGCTCGCACTTGGTCAATCTGTTGGCCACGGTGGCCCTAATCCCTTCAAGCACCTGTCCCACGGGCCGGACGAGATTCCACAGGTCCTTGTTGCTGTTCCCAATAGTGGTCTCGATCACTACGAGGCCCGAGGAAGAGATCACGTTGAAGTCGTCGCCCGAATAGATGACTCCTATTGGCAGAGGTGAGTGTTTGTCATTTCCAGCGCGCGTGAAGGCAAACCTGGATAAGAGCTGAAGGCCATGCTTCTTCCCGGCACGAGGTTCTTCCGGTCCTTCTTTGTCCAGTGGAAGTTGAGGTTGTACCTCTTGATGATCCTGAGCATGGACTGGTAGCTGTTCCAGGTGTCGTGAGCGGCCAGCAGATCCGAATTGCCAGGTAGCACCTTGATCAGTGCTGAGCAGGACCCGGATCCAAGCACCGAGTCAGTGCTGACGTTCAGCCTACTTGCAAAGACCTTAGGGAAAAGGGAGGTGAGAGGCTAAAAATGGTCTTGACATTTTGACTTTGCTTAAGAGGGCCACATTCTGTACATACGATGCACACTTTTCATTTCCTGCTTGTGTACACACAATGCACACTTTTGATACATTGTACATACAACGCACACTACCCAATAACTGTACATGCAATATACACTAAAAATGCACTGTGTATACATTATATGTACAGGACACATTTTCGATTACATTGTATACGCTGTGTACACAATGCAAACTACACTACATAATAGATAAGGTACATTTGACATAGCATGGTGTACACATTTGGCGTGGTCCACTGAAAGTGTCATATACAAGTTGTTCTACCTGCTCTAGGTCCTCCAGATCTCCAAAAATATTCATCCAGAAAATGTCTCCATGAGGGATTTCCCCATGTCTGCCCCCATACCCATGAACAAGTCCCTCATACTGATCGTAGAACAAGCCCACCTAGATGGTGAAGAGCAAAGAATCCGTCTGAACATGGATGAGTGTCAAGACGTCCCACAAACAGTACTGACTTGGTGCCAGTAGGGGTTCTTGTCCCTGAGGGCTGCCACCTTCGCCTTGATCCAGCGGGTGTTCTCGTGCACGTAGTCGGTGACTTGGTCGCAGATTTCCTCCTTGCCCTGGCAGTACCCGTCCACCGTGTTCAGCCAGTACAAGTAGAGCAGCGAGGACGTCAAGCGGCCTTCGAGGAAGCCGGCGGCGAAAGCCTAAGTCATGAAAGGGGGGAGGGGGGGGGGGGGAACGTCAAACTTGATCGCCAGATGGCGCCTTAAGCCTTTTTGGCGCTCGGTCAAAAGCGCCATCTAGCGGAAAATCTTCCCATGGGGAATCTGACGCGTTCGCAAATTTATTGACGGGAAGTGTGAATTGAAAGCCGAATGGGGATGCCTGAGAAGACGCAGGATGTAAAAGACATTAGCAAAAAAAATCTGGAAGCGACAAAAGCAGACTCAAAAGTCAAAGATCCCCCTCAAGTACAGATGCGTGGTGAAGAAAGAGGGGGAAAAAAGTATGCGTCAAATTCAGCAGCACGAACTGACTCAGTTTACAATGTCATTTGCCAAATTTGCTGAAGTCTAATCCTGTTATGCCAAAAACCGATTTTGCCGGCATTTGCAAAAATTATGTAACTGCAGTCGGTCAATGTTTGGCTCAACGTGACTGGACAAAAGAGAACGAGAGTGAGATCGGCAAAGGCCAAGGCCATTGCTCTGGTTACCTGTATTTTGTCCGGAAAGTCCGGGCTGGTCTCGATCTCCAGGAAGCTCCAGCCCGTCTCGTTGATCCTGTCCTCGAAGGTCGCCCAGGCGACCGCTCCCTTGACGATGGCGCCGTCGACCAACTTCAGTCCCTCGTCGCGAGTCCAGAGCATGGAGGCCAGAGAGACATTAGAGGAGGGGCCGGAGGCCGCCTCGCCTGATGACAGCGAGAACAGCAACAGCGGCGGCAACACCAGCAAGAACATCTCGCCCGGCTGACGACGGAGAAACAACTGAACGAGAGAGAGGGGAGAACCGGAATGACCGTCGGCAGCAGTCACTCAATCTGTTGCACCGGGTCGTCGGCGGGTCGTTGCCGGTTGGACGAGACGATGTTATTGGACTTGTGGGTGTGCACGGGCTCCGAGGCCTGGCTGTGGCTTCCACCTTGACGACTAGATGAATCTGGCTATTGTGCTGATTAGCAGGAGGCCTGATTTGGGGGCCTATCTGTCTACCTGATATTTCAATCTCAGTCTTGGACCCTTTTCAGGTCCTCCTTCTTTTTCTGTCCTTACTGTCACACTTGGTCATCTCCAAACTTATTTATATCACCCGGAGCCCCCAAACTTTGCTGATGCCTCTCAGCACCTGTCATGTTTGCTGGTTGCTCATTGGACAGCTCTTATGGGCGCCACCTGCTTCATTGCCCAACTCAACAAGTCCATTGTGATGCAAACTTAGCATTTAGGCTCGTGTCTAAACAATGCGTGTGTTTTTTGGCCATCATATTTGCAGACGAGTCCTTATCTTGTCCCCACATTCAATTTCACATCTTGCAGTACTTATAGTACAGAGTAGAGAGAAGAACAGAAAATCGCTCTTATTCTTCTGCCCCACTCAACACTCACTCACTGCTATAGATGCCAGCCAAGGGTGACCAAAGGAGAGTCATTTTGCCACCTCTTGTGCCACTTGTGGCACTCCAATGCCAATCTGGACGACTCTTGGCAAGATCCATCTTGCCACATTTGAAGAAGATGAAGGACATTCATCATATTTGCAGACTTTTAAGGCGTGGTCCAGACCTTTAGATGCCCAACTTTGGCAGCTCTGAGCGCTGCTGTGCATTGATCTGGAGCGCGCGCGCGCGCATCAGCGACCGAGCGCGCGCGCGTCGTCGCTTCGCTTGCCTCCAGAACAGCAGCAGCCACAGCCACAGCCACAGCAGCAGCAGCAGCAGCAGCAGGAGCAGCAGCAGCAGGAGCAGCAGCAGCAGGAGCAGCAGCAGCAGGAGCAGCAGCAGCCGCCAAGGGAAAGAAAGCAGTTTTGCTGCTGCAGCCAAAGACTCACAAGGCTGCGTCCACCTCCAAAAAGTGAGCGTTTGTGATTCATTTGGTGTGGCAGAAGAAGAAGAAGAAGAAGAAGAAGGAAAACATCGGTGTGGGCAGAGCAGGAATCGGGGTTTTCGGTCGGGTTCGCCGGACCAAGAGAGCGGCTTCGTTGGCAAAAAGGTAGGACTGTGGTCTGTGGAGAAGAATCTCATCTTGCATTGTTTGGGTGAATGTCTGCACTCACCCCCCTCCCTCCCTCTGGCCTGCAATATTTTTAGTCTGGCAATTTTAGTCAAAAATTTGTCAAAAGTCTCTTTTTCGAGCCCGCCTTCATTGCTTCGATCGTGCCGATGGGAACCAAAAGAAAATAATCCACTCTGGTACATGAAAGAGCCCAATTGGGGTTTGTTTACTTTTTTTGACATTTCTCAATTTCCCTTTTTTTTAAATTCGGCTTCCCAGATTAATGCCCTCCTTCAATTAGCGGAGCTGCGAAAAAATGTGAGTTTGTTTACGATGGGAATTGAAGCCGGTTCCAACTTGCTCTATTTTCATTATTCAAAAATTTCAAGATTTCCTCTCCGCTCTGAAGGTGAGCAAAATCTCCAGATCTTTTTCCCCTCGTTTCTCGTCTCAGTCGAAACCTAAGGGAATTTTAGGCAAGTTTTATCCACTGATGTTTGTTGCATGTCTGATTCTCTCATCTCCCTCTCTTTTGCACACACAACAGCAGCAGCAGCAGCAGCAGAACAGAAAATCCTGACTTAATTTTATTATTTCCGGCCCCATTTTCGCTCTCCAACCCCTTCTACGAAATTTTGCAGCGAGATAGCGGAAATTTTCCGGGGAATTTGACGCAAGGAAATGGTTCTTTTTTTTTTTTACCGTAGCGTGACACAAGAGCACCAAAATACGTGCAAGGAGACAGAGGAGTATAAACAAATTGTGTCAGATTTGCACAATACAGCAGCTTGGCCAAGGGGGGTCCCTTAACGCAGAGGAGTCGATGACTGATTGAATCTGTTTAACTGGTGTCTGTCTTTGGCCAGATTTGTGGGATTCTCCGCGTTCCCGCACGCGTGCGTCAGGGGCCTCTTGGTGGCCGTCGACTTCAGCAGCAGCATGAGGAGGATGAGACTCGTCTGTCTGGTTTCTCTCATGCTGGCCAATGCAGGTGAGAATAAAGATTTCGAAACATCTCTCTCCTCCCTGGGGGGGAGGGGGGCCTAAATGGTCAGGAGCATGTTTACTTTTCCCATGATTTTATTGCCGTGATGATTCTTGCAGTGCTTGGCCAGCCGGACACGTCGGGACCGGTGTTCATCGAGGAGCCGCCCAACCAGGTCGACTTCTCCAACACCACCGGGACCGAGATCGTGTGTCAGTCCAGAGGGACGCCCATGCCCAAGATCACCTGGCTCAGGGCTGACGGACAGGTCGTCAAGGACGTGCCGGGACTCAGACAGGTCGGACGCTCTTAAATGTTTCACTAGAATGTAGAGTAGGCGAGATAACATTGTCGCTGTAGGCCTCGTCTAGCCTCAATGACGGCCTCGGCATGAACAGTAGCAGCGAGCTCGGACTCGGGACAATAAAACATTGCAATCAAGCATTGCAAGCCGACAATTTTCGTTCAGAGCTGCACAATTCAGCCTCAATGTGAAACACTGAGATTGGCGACAAAGAAATATCGACAGGCGACATTTTTCGTTCAAAACTTTACGATTCAGCCTGATGGAGACTGTAAACATCTTAAAGGAGCCTCTTGTTGCAAATCCCCACTGATGAGGGGCATGCCAAAAACGGAAGGAAAATGCCAAATTCTCGTCTCTCTCACTGGGGTTGGGTAGAGCCAAAGCCACTTTTAATAGTAATCCCATACCTTCCTCTGGATGATTTCAATCCTAAACTTGTATTTTCGCACTAGTTTTACCCTCACAACACAACACTCGTTGCTGAAGGTTTATGTGGGAAGCTGAGTACGAACGGTTTAATTGTGCGTTGCTCATTAATCGCTTCCCTCCTCCGGAAGGAAGGAATTTTGTACCGGGCAGGAAGGCAATTAGACACTATTTTGCATTTCAATTTGCCAGCAGCAGATTAATTAGGCAAGGCCAGGCGTGGGTACAAAGGCCTGCGGCTCTGGACTTTGGCTATGAAATGCCAGGACAATTCTTGTCTGGTTGAGGCAACCCTAACAACTCTGACAGCTCATAGTGCTTGGGCAGCCTTGGGCGTCTCACCCTTGAACTCCAGATGCATCTGCGGCCGTCACCTTTGGTTAAGCCTAACTCATGATGATCTCAAGCTCCATTCTGAGGTTTTGTTTTTTCCGTTTGCAGGTGCTCCCCAATGGCAACTTGGTGCTTCCTCCATTCCGCGCCGAGGACTACAACCAGGCCGTGCACGCCCAGACCTACAGGTGCGTGGCGGAGAACAAGCTGGGGAAGATCCAGTCCAGGGATGTCCACGTCAGAGCAGGTACAGCCAGATTTTAATTTCTAAACTCCTAGTCATGTGTGAGTGGGGGTGGGGGTGTCCCGGCCTGTAGGAGGGAGATTGACTGCGTGAGTCAAAGGCATGACCTTTGAGCTAGCTCCTTCATCCCTTCCTCCAACCCCTCCCATGTCCTGTCTGATGTGTTGCAGGCCCTGTAGGCCTATGCACGAGTTCACGGCGATCAGTCCAGACTGATTTCTGCGGCACAGAGAAGCTTGTAACCCAGCATTGTTGGTTGAGAGATTTCTTCAGCAAGCTGTTGGCACCATCCCAATCATTGCTGTTGTAATGGAGTCTCTTGGTATCCTCAGTCGAGGCTTCAAAGAGTTTCTATGAGAGAAATCTCAGCAGCAGACGCCGCAATCGTATTTTGAATTCAGTTTGGACTGATCTTGATACATCAGATGATTTTTCCATGACTCACGCTGTCAGCAGGCCTGTAAAAGTTGCAGCCATGAACAAATCTCTGAATTGCTTTATTGACCCTGCAGTGTGTGAGTGTCTCTGTGTGTGAGACCGAAGAAGCTGCAGGGAACAAAGAGGCAGGGAGACACTGAAGACAGCTTCTTCTTTCTGCCTCTCCTTGCTTGCTTCCCACTCCATAAACTCATCCCCATGGACTGCTGCCCTACCCCACCCCACCCCTCCTGGTGGCCCCCTGGGGCTTGCTTGATGGACCTGAAGTGCCCAATGTAGTGAGGCCAACTTACATTTTTTAGGTCACTCTCATATCCCAATAATTCTTTCGCGGTTAAAGTCTAATTGACCGGAATAATTACAGCAGGGGCGTCGTCCCTGAGAGGCTCACATGCTAGCAACACCCGCATTTTGACTGACCGTGAATGGAGTTTTCGTTAATCGCCGGAAGTCAATAAAATAGGGGGGGGGGGGGGGGAAATCAAGCCCTGACTTGTCTGCACTGCCTTGCGCTGCGCTGTGCTGCGCTGTGCTGCTCTGCTCTGCTCTGCAAGGAATGAAGTCGATGCTCCAATTGTACCGTAAAGTTCGGCAAATTTCGTCCGGAGAGATTCAATTTTGCTCCCAGTGCGAGACAACCTTGAAAACATATGTGAAATTATTGTCTCTTTCCGCAGGAAAAAGCCATTAAGGGTTCAGTTAGGAGCATTTCTTCTTGCACAACATGATTTAAAGAAGAGACGCTGCTTTATTGTCCTTTTGCCGCTTTTCCCACCCGAAAATTCTGTCAAACTGTTGATAACTGATGGTTTTTTGATTGTTTCGCGCGCGCAGTTTTTCCTTTTATTCGTTCTCATGTGAGAAAAAAGGCCAGGCTGAAGTCTGTTGAGGTCCATCAAAGAAAGTTTTTCTGTTACAAATGGAAAATGTAGCAACTGCATCTTGTAAAAAATAAATAAATAAATAAATAAACCAACTCCCCAGAAATGATGGACGCCACCGGATGTTGTCGCTCTCCTCCCCTCCCCTCTTTAGATTTGGCTGGTGACCCCAGCAACAACAGCCGCAGCAGCAGCAGGTAGAGATTCATACATACACGCAGGGCGAGGAAAAAACCCCATGTGAAGTATTTTTTCCTTTTATTCAAGCGGAAAATCGTGTTAAGCAACAAGAAAATGGTTGGGATACATCTAGTTTTCTGTTCTAACTAAGATTGTTCAAGGGTAGAATCTGGGTTGCTACCCAAAGTTTTTCACACACCCTTATGTCTGGCTGTGAACAACAGACGCTCTTTTTTTTTTTTTTTTGAGCACCACCTGCTTTTCAGCTGTGGATAATTTCCCAAGAAACGAGGCTGACTCAATGGTTTTTTGTTCAGCCCCAAAAGTTACTCGATCATGTTTATGCCTGTTAGAAAATTTCCAGCTGGAAGTCCTCCGTTGGTCCTCGGGAACTTCATTGTTCTTGGCCACTTCATTGCTCTTCACATACTATGTAATGTGTCATAATGCAGTCATTGGTCAGTCGTACGACGTGTACGTGGAGATGGAGCACGCAGTCTTGGGCAACGACGCCATCTTCAAGTGCAAGTTGCCCAGTCACATGTCAGACCTGGTCACGGTCACAGGATGGATGGAGGCCAGCCAGGAAGAGCAGCTCAGGGGTAATCCAGGAGGACGAAAAACAGTGCCATGCCCCTAGACACTAAGCGTTGCATGTCCGTTCTCTCTGTTTTGGGTACTTTTTTTGGCTACGTCTCTCCAGGTGGTCACAAATGGTCTGACCACGTCTCTTGTTCTCTTCGCCCCTTCTCTTCCAGTCGTCTTCCAAGAGTTCAAGGCCCACGTGGACTCTGAGACGTATGTGATCCTGGGCAATGATGCTATTCTTAAATGCGAAATCCCCAGCTTTGTGGGCGACCTGGTCACAGTGACCAGTTGGATTGACAACCAGGGAAAAGTCTACGGCCGATTGGGCGATTCTGATGGTAATTTTGGTGGCCGTGGCTTCGTTTGTTTTTGTTCTCTAGGCTTCTATCTAAGACTTAGGCTTAAGGCTTGGTTAACCCCTCTCGGACTGTTGCTAAATGTTGCTTAAATCTCAGTGGTGACCCAGGATTACTCTGTTTACATCGCTCACGCCCACGTGATCGTGGGCAATGACGCCTTGCTCAAGTGCGACATCCCCAGCTTCGTGGGTGACCTGGTCACAGTGACCAGCTGGATTGACAACCAAGGCACCGTCTTCACGAGGGCGCGACAGGGTAAAAATGGGTCTTTAAGGCCTGTCGTATAGGGATAAGGAGGCCATATCTGTAGTTTACCCTAGACGCATACCTGACATGCTAGCACGTAAGGCCATATGACGTTAAGGCACGCTCTGGATCTGTCCGGATCTTCTTTATAGTCGTCAGCCAGATGTACGACGTGGACGTGTTCAAGGAGACCGTGATCAAGGGCAATGACGCCTTGCTCAAGTGCCAGATCCCGAGCTTCTTGGGCGACCTGGTCACTGTAACCAGTTGGATTGACTCGGAGGGGAAACAAATCGACAGAGAATCAAGTCGATACAGTACGTAACTAGACTAAGAAGCTCCTAGTGTCTAAGTTGCTCCTAGTGCGTAAGATCCCCTTGGCGGAAGACAAACAAACACTTTCCTCTTGCCTTCTCCCTGCACTCTCCTACATTTTACTCCAGCCGTCGGCCAGATGTACTCCACCAAAAGCGAGGGCGAGTACGTCATCAGCGGCAACGACGTCTTCGTCAAGTGCAAGATCCCGAGCTTCGTGGTCGACTTTGTCCAGGTCATCGCCTGGGAAGACGGAGAGGGAAACAACCTAAGCAATGAACATGACTATGGTACTTGAGATTAGCAGCAGCAGCAGTTGTGTTAAGCCTAAGTCTTCTAAGCTTAGCTACGTAAGTCACATAACGCTAGTAGTGATAAGGCCCGAGGTGCCCAGACTGGTGCTGCATGAGGATAGATATGAGCCACTCTCTATGGCCCATTTTTCTTCTCCTTCAGTGGTGACTCAGCTCTACCAGACAGCCCCCATCGACGAGTACGTCATGGTGGGCAACGACGCCCTCTTCAAGTGCCAAATTCCCAGCTTCGTGGCAGATTTGGTCTCGGTCTTGGGATGGGTCGACTCCACCGGACAAATTTTCAACCGAGCAGACCATTCTTGGGGTAAAAAGAAGAGCTACCAGAGAAATACAGTGTTCTATACGTGTACATACAGTGCAGTAGTGTGATTGCGCTACCACATAAGGTGTAGATTCTAAGCTCAAGGCCCGGTTTCCACCCACGGATTCTCTCCTCTGACGCACGTCAAGTCCGACTCCGTCCGCGTCAACGCGTTGACCCTGGCAGAGTTTGCGTACGTGCAACCGCTCCCTAAAGTCTGTCCGCCAATCGATTCCTCCTCTTGTGGGAGACGCTGTCTAGACAAATGAAGCCAAACAATCTCTTTGTGGGATCATTTTAAGCCTTTCCCTGGATGAATCCCTCAAAAAAAGGGGGAAAAAAAGACATCAAAAAACTTTTGACCATTTTCTTGCAGTTGTTTCCCAGAATTACGTGACCGAGAGTCACAACACGTATGCCATCTTGGGCAACGACGCCCTCTTCAAGTGCCAAATCCCCAGCTTCGTGGCTGACTTTGTCGCCGTCCAGGGCTGGACTGACAGCCAGGGCGGAGAGCAGCACTTGTTTGATCAACAGGGTAAATAAATCACTCCTAGCCCTTAGTAAGAAGCATATGTTATGTTACTACCACACGCGAGTAGAGAGGCTGGAGAGAGAAAACCATGCAGATCGCCCTGGGAACTTGTGCTCCAGGTCTGGGCTTCGTCACCTCATCCAAGAGCTCAGGAATCACTGTCTGCTTCACTGGATTCGCCAATGTGAGCTTGAGGCTTCATCTCAGGCCGCCTCGGAGTTTTAGGCTGGAGACACAAAACCACCCCGAACCTTGGGCGTCTCAGCTAGTGAGGTCAAAGCCAACTGGGTTTTTGAGGAGCCATCCAAGTTCTTTTTAGTTGAAACAGCCTCATTTCTGCCCCCCCAAATAGCTCGGATGTCTCATCTAAAATTCCGAGGACCGTTCATCACTTTTGACATATTTTTGATTGAAGAAAAAAAATACCGTAATGCCAACAGGGGTCAGACTCTGGTGGGTGACAAAGAACTGACCGGCTTCTTGTCCGGCTCCCGAGGCGATCTGCACATCCTCTTGGCTTAGTCATCTAAGCTCTAATTTAAGTTTTCAATTAAGGACTCAACCCTTTTGTCCCACTTTTTGTCTTCTCCCCACACAGGTTGTTGTGTCTCGACTTCGTCTGATGATTCATTGGAGGCAGCAAAGGGAGAGAAGGAATTTATTTCTCTCCATTAAAAGCTTGGGAAAACGGACGAGTGAATCATGATTAATCACATCGATGTTTTGTTTTTTGGTCTCTACACTTAGCCAGACAGGAGGACTGCAAAAAGAGGGAGCAGAGTGAGAAATTCATCACCTCGTCTTGTGCTGTACAGTGGAACCTCTTTGAAGGCACTTTCCAACGGGTCAGTGGGCAGGAATCGTCCTCCACCGGTCATGTGTCACTGTTTCCTATTAAAGAGGTTCCACTGTGGACTACAAATGTGCCTATTAAGTCCGGACCTCTGAGGCTTTTCGGCATTTTTTTTTGCCCCCTCTGCCAAATGTGTGGGAAACCGAGTGTTTTTGATGCTCGGCTGCGCGTGACGAATCAGGCGGAAAAGTAGCTTCTTGTCTGATATCACGTAGACAAAACGACGACCAAATTCAATAGTTGTTTTCTGTTTTATTTAGTTCTCCTTTCTTTCTTTTCTATTTTTTCTGCTTCTTCCCTCGCTCAGTTGTCAGCCAGAGGGTCGAGACTCGCGTGGCCGACGAGTTCGTCATGTTGGGCAACGACGTCATCTTCAAGTGTGCCTTGCCTGGCTTTGCTGCAGATCTGCTCCAAGTCGTCTCTTGGCACTCGATAGAGGGGCAACAGCTCAACAAAATCCTCCTGCAGGGTACAGATTTACACATTTTTGTCCTTCTTTGCATTTCAGGGTCCAGTTTCTTAAGCATACTTTACTTTTAAGCACTCTCATAGTGTATAAGGACTTTCATGTTGCACCGCACTAACTCTACCTTTAAGGCGTCAAAGTCAACAAATTGCTGAATGCTGCTCAACACTAACGACGACCACGCAATTTGATGACTTTCCTCTTAAAGGCCCGAACACACTGTGCAAAAAAAGAGCCTCGATCCCACAGTGTGCGCGGGCCTTCAGCCAACAGGAGCCACAATAGAATAGCAACAGAATGATAACAACAACAAAGAATCGTAGCTCTATTTTGGCTCTGTCATGTGTTGTTACAAATAACTGCATGATCGCATCGGTCGCTCACACGTTGAACTTTTTCTTCTCTTTTTGCTCTCAAAATCTACAAACAAACTGCGTGTAAGCGATCTTTTTACCGCCTAGACGAAGCGCTGGAAAAAGTTTGCTTTTTTGCTAAAGAATATCCATCCAACTTTTCAGACGGGAAGTACGTGGTGCTGCCCTCCGGGGAGCTGCAGATCCGCAATGTCTCTCCGGACGACGGCTTCAAGACCTACAAGTGTCGCACGAAGCACAGACTCACGGGGGAGGTGAAGCTCAGTGCGACTGCGGGAAGACTCGTGATTACAGGTAGGAGAAAAACTCAAAAATGTTGGCAATTTTCGGACTGGGATAGCAAATCTGCTGTGAGCTAGGAATTCATGGCTTTATTCTCAAGATCATGCATACTTCTTTTCAATATCCAGTCGACATTCGATTGTGGCAACAGTCTGTGATGGGCAAACTTTTTTTGCACACTTCGGCGCAAAACACTTGCACAGTGCAACATCTCAGTAAGCATCAGGTATTAGAGAATCAAAGGATTCCTAAGAAATCAACTCTTAGAGCACCATAGAATTTCTGAACAACATAAGTCAGAGTTAAAGAAGTCCTATTTGCAGCAAGTCTTAAAAAACAAAGAATTTCTGTACCATCTAGTCTGAGAGTCAAAAAAATTGACACAATGAAGAGTCAAAGAATTCTTATAGAATCAAATGTTAAAGAATCAAAGGAGCTTCCGCTGTTCTGTGTTTCAAGTTGAAGGAAAAAAGTCATAATTGCACACTTTCGTCACCCTCTGCTATATGTTTTTTGCCACTCCTTTGTTCAAGCTGCGTCTTCTTACATCCTTTCAGACAATCTAAACCGTTTGAAGGGTGCGAGTCGAAGCTGCATCCTGCGGCAAAGCCAAATTGAGTGTCGACTGTACTGCGCCGAAGTCACTTTACAAACATTAAGTGCGTAAGGAGGCAATCTTTTTTAAGAGTCTTATTAAAAAACAAGCTAAACACAATGCTGACGCTGATTGCACAGCAAATGACAGTTTTCAGAGCCAGGAAGGAATCTTCTGTTCTGAAGGTGCCTCCTACGTCACACAGCAGGCCTTTTTTTCGTACCTCCTCAGTATGAGCTAATCGCTCAACTCTCAAGTGATCAATCACTTCATGCTTGGCTTCAAACGGCACTCATGACTCTTCGTCCTTGATTAGAAAACAGTCAGATCCTCCATTGTTGTAAGGTGACTTTCCTATGCATACACTGTTTCTATGTCCAAACATGTAACGTTATTCGTGTGTATTTAGAGTCCCAGTCCGTTTTCATTCATATCTCATGTTACTCATCTGCCTGAATGCTGGGATGGGTGCTCCTGATGCTGGGCAAGCAGAGATTTGTTTGCAGCAACAACCAACTTTGCTTAATTTCGTTTGCCAGAACCCATTGGTGGCGCCGCCCCAAAATTTTCTTCCGACTCAAAATCTTTGGGCAACTTCGATAAAGGCTCTGGAGAGACTCTGGCCCTTCTGTGCCCGGCCCAAGCATTCCCAATACCCACCTTCAGGTAACAACCACCACCTTCAGGGCTTCAAGTTTTAGGGCTGGCTAGCTTAGGCTCCCTGTTCGATTCAGGCGGATGAGGGGGGGAAATCACTTTGGAGCGAAGTAGTCAAGTTGTTGCTCTATTAGAGCCGGTTGGGTCCGCTGGCCCTAAGTTCCCCTCCACCTCCGACCTCTCCTCGCTGAAGGTCCCATCTGGATCACCGTTCAGCCTGGCGTGTCCTGCCCAGGCCTCACCCCTACCCTCATTCAGGTTTGTCTACAAACGTCACATGTTTGGTAGGTTGGTAGGTGCTTCAGCTGCACCCTCCCATCAGTCAAGGCAGTTTCGAGAGTATGGTAGGAACTTCTTCACAACTTTCTACTTCACACCCACACACACCCACACAGAGCCCATTGGCAGTGCAAAACCCCAGTTCTCTACCCGGATGGATCTTTTTGCTTACCGAGCGGTTCAGGGCTTGTCCATTGCCCTTATCTGCCCAGCTCAAGGGTCTCCCACTCCTGGATTTAGGTAGGTAGTCTTGATAATTCTCATATCTTTTCATACGGAGCAGACTGGGAGCACAGAACTGAACTGTGGTGAACCATTGAGGTGTCCCTTGCCCTGCCCTGCCCAGCCCATGGCTCTCCCATCCCAGCTTTTAACTAGGAAGTAGTAGTGGAGCAGTATGTTTTTCCATCCAGAACCCATTGGGAGCTCAAAGCCCAAGTTTCCCTCTGAGATGGACTTGTATGCCTTCCGGAAGACCCTTGGCTCTTCCATAGCCTTGCTATGCCCAGCACAGGGATCACCGCTGCCAGCATTTAGGTAAATACACAGGGTCAATTTTATCTAGAGCCTGTTGGATCTGCCAAACCAAAGTTCCCATCAAAAATGGAGTCATTTTCTTTCGGAGAGACCCTTGGCGAATCAACTTCTTTGCTCTGTCCAGCCCAGGGATCACCGGTGCCAGCATTTAGGTAAAGACACTCGTGCTTACACCTCGTTTAGAGCCCATTGGGAGTGCCAAGCCCAAACTGTCCTCCAAGCTTGACTTGCAAGCTTTTAAGGAGGTGGCCGGAAGTGGAATTGCCCTCACATGCCCAGCCCAAGGATCTCCTGTGCCAGCATTTAGGTGGGTAGGGCGAAGCTGAGTAAATGGAAGTCTGAATTTCAGAACCCATTGGTAGTGCCAAGCCTAAGTTCTCCACAGTTCTGAAGTCTTTGACCCTCCATATGAGATCTGATGAACCTCTGGCCCTAACTTGCCCAGCCCAGGGGTTTCCACTGCCAGCATTTAGGTACGGCGTTAACTTATTCATTTCTGACAGAGCCCATTGGGAGTGCGAAGCCCAAATTTTCCACAATTTTAAAACTGTCAGCTTTCCAAATGATGGCTGGCAAGGAAATGGCCATCACTTGTCCCGCTCAGGGCTCTCCAGCTCCATCCTTCAGGTAAAGATGTGTTCTTGGTGCACACTGGAACCTGGTCAAGATACCCTGCTCAAGAGCACCCCACCCGTTATTCAGTAGATGAGTACGTGGGTCAAAGTGAATTATCCTAACAGAGCCAATCGGATCCACCAAGCCCAAATTCTCAACAAGCTCAGAGAGTCTTGGCAGTTTCAAGTTCTTGGAAAGAGCTTCAGTCCCCCTCTTGTGTCCTGCTCAGGCTACTCCCATCCCCTCATTCAGGTACATCATGTACTGTGTGAGTCAAGAAATGTCCCTTGGGTCAATTTTAAGTGAGGTAGTGAGAAAAGTGCCAGTGATCACAAGAGAACGATACGGGGGAGAAGGATTCGTGAGGAAAAAGACATCAGGCAGTTTTTGACTCACACAGTACTTTAGTGACTGAAGTCAAGTTCTCCACACACCCTAGAGCCGATTGGCAGTGCAAAGCCAAAGTTTAGTCAAGAGTCTGACAGCCAGACTTTCACCAAAGTGGCAGGGGCTTCTCTTGGGCTTCTCTGTCCAGCCCAGGGCTCTCCAGTACCAGCATTCAGGTCAGAGCAGTTGCTGTACCCATGTCTCTTATCTTTTTGCTTAGAACCCATTGGTTCTGCCAAGCCCAAGTTTAGTCAAGAGTCAAAGACCTCTGCTTTCATCAAGAGAGCTGGAACAACTGTGGGGCTGCTTTGCCCAGCTCAAGGTTCTCCAATCCCAGTGTTCAGGTCAGAAGTCTCAATTGTTTGAACCTAATTTTAGAGCCTGTTGGATCTGCCAAGCCCAAATTTAATCAGAAGACAGAGTCGTTGGCCTTCACTGAGCAATATGGAAGCCAACTGGCTTTGCTTTGTCCAGCTCAGGCCTTCCCAGTCCCAGCATTCAGGTTCGTAGATTGAACACCTCCACCTTTGATGTTTTAGAGCCCATAGGAGGGTCCAAGCCCAAATTCTCCCTGAAATCAGCAAGCTCCACCTTTATTGAAAGGCAGGGCACGTCTCTGGCACTGCTATGTCCTGCTCAGGGCTCGCCAATCCCCTTCTATAGGTCAGTACAGTGCGAGTCGAGAATGAAGCCATGGCAAGCACACGAGCTTTGACGAGAGAACAACACTCGTGATGCAGACCAGATGATGCCCACGATATTGATCTGAAAGTGGTGTGTCTACGTCTGTTTGACTCACACTGTAGCGCACATGGCTATGGAAAAATTCTCATCCATCCCAAGCATTCAGGCTAGAGTTCTTGGCTGTATTTTCTGGTATGTAGACAAGTTGCATATCGGCTTTATCCCCCTTGGCTTCAGAACCGATTAGTGGCGCCAAGCCCAAGTTCTCCATGGAGACCAATGGACTGATCTTAACCAGAAGGGCCCTGTCTACTTTTGCCATGCTGTGCCCAGCCCAGGGTTTTCCTCTCCCAGCATTCAGGTATGCGAATCCTTGATAAGAAGTTGTCTTTCTCAGAGCCAATTGGTGGCGCCAAGCCCAAGTTCTCCATGGAGACCAAGGGCCTCATCGTTAGCAAGAAGTCTTCTTCACCCTTTTCACTCACTTGTCCAGCCCAGGGGTTTCCAATCCCAGCATTCAGGTTTGTAAACTTATTGCCTGCCCCATCCTCTAGAGCCCATTGGAGGGTCCAAGCCCAAGTTCTCTCTGGGCACAGAAAGTCTGGTGTTCTCCAGAGAGGTTAACACAGCCTTGACTCTGCTCTGTCCAGCCCAAGCCTTTCCATTGCCCTCCTACAGGTTGGTGTTAAGAACATAATTGCAACTGTCACTGTGGAAAATTCCTTCTCACCACCGCCCTACACATCAAGGAATCCCAGCATTCAGATGCTTCATGCTTGCACGTAGAGAATGATTTTGATTAATTCAGAACCCATTGGATTGGCCAAACCCAAATTCTCTGAGGATATCAATTCTAAGGGAATTGACCGAGCAGAGGGACACGCTGTGGGTCTTGTTTGCCCTGCACAAGGATTTCCGCTGCCATCGTTTAGGTAAACAAAGAAAAGCCCACTGTGTCGTTCCTAACTTGGGGCAACAATGGGTGCATTCATTCCAGCATTCGGCAGAATTGTTCATGTCGTCTCTTGGTAACTAAAGAGCAATGTTGATTCCATTCTTTAGAACCCATTGGCAGCACCCTGCCCAAGGTTGTTGGCGATGCCAAGATCAACTTGGTCTCGCAGAGAAGAGATTTATCCCTTTCTCTGGCTTGTCCTGCCCAGGGATTTCCCTTACCAGCCTTCAGGTTAGTCAGTCAGTCTCTCCAGAGCCAAAATTCAGCACCCGTTGACACCTTCCCAGCATTCTTGGGCGTTGCCAGAAGGTTGCCGGCCTTAAGACAGAACCCCCCCCCCTTTTTTTAGAGCCCGTGGGCAGCTCAGCGCCCAAGTTTTCGACGCCCGACAAAAGCAGCACCTTCATTTTGAAGTCGGGCAGCCAAATTGGCCTTCTATGCCCTGCGCAGGCCTCGCCCAAGCCTGCTTTTAGGTATAAGCTACACTCTGCTCCTTTCATTGTTGTTGTGTTGTTGTTGTTGACTGGCGGCATCCCAGCATTCATGGTCTGCTCAAGTGTGTCCAATGACGACGACCAATTGAACTCTGCAGAGCCAATCGGGGGAGCAGGTCCGAAATTCGCCACAAAAGACAGGATCAACACTCAAGAGGCCCACATTTCCCAGACATTTGCTCTCGTGTGCCCAGCCCAGGGCTTTCCAATCCCCGCATTCAGGTCAGCAGAGGTGGCAGTCAAAGACTTTTGCGACTCTTTCAGAGCCCATTGGCGGCGCCAGCCCTAAATTCTCTGGAGATTTCAAAAGCCAAACATTTGTGCGACGTGATGGGCAGCAACTGGCCCTCCTTTGTCCAGCTCAAGCCTCTCCCCTGCCCAATCACAGGTATTTGCTTCGTCCACCAAGGGTTTGGGCACGTCCGTCCGAGCATTCAGGCAGAGTCTCTAGGCCTCTCTTGTTTAACTTTGCTTCCTCGTCCCAGAGCCCATAGGAGGCTCGAGACCCAAGTTTCCGGAAGCGCTGAAAGTCGAGATTCGCTCAGAGTTGGGGAAAACCCTATCCTTGGTCTGTCCTGCTCAAGCGAATCCGCTCCCCTCCTTCAGGTAAAACGTTACTTTCTCCTCCTTCTTCTTTGGTTGCACTTTTGAGTGAGTCCTGCCAAGTCTTGAACAGTGGCCCAACCTTAAGAGTTGCTCTGATGACATCCAGTAGGGGCTGATCAGATCATTGGGAGGAAAGACACTGAGCAGAGGACTTTCCGAATTTCCCGGAATATGGTTAGAGTCACAGAAAACCGTTTCTTGATCGTTATTGGAGATGTCCAGAATATTCAATGCAGCACCATCTAGCGGCAACTTTTGTCATTTCACCCCAAAGTTGGAACTTGAACTTTTGGCAGAAAAGAGGACTTTTCTCTTGATTTGAAGGCAACAGAATTTAGCCGGTATCGCCAGTAAAGGGTGCTTTTTTGATATTTCGCACAATCCTAATCTTTGTACTGTCCTCTTGGGCGGATGATGTGTTTGTGCTCCCAATCTGAAAGATGCCTGCGCTGAATGGGTGTGCACCGTGCACCAAAACCGCCGTTTGGCACCAAAATGTACACGACGTTGGCCAAGAATTGGGTTAGATTAGATTTGGATCAGTTGCCTCAAGTTTGGTTCGTCTGTCGCACATGTGTTGGCGCACAATCTTGGTGCCAAACGGCCATTTCAGTGCTCGCCAAGTTCGACCCCCCTTTAGTTGACTCACACGGCAGATTAGGGCTGTTTCGATAAGTTCTGTCAGCAGTGACGCTCTTGTCCCGAGTGATCGCTGGCTCTGCTTCCTTCTCCCCCTCGTCGTCCCCCTCGTCGTCCCCCATCATCCCCAGGTAAGTACAGTACGTTGAAGGTTTTCTGTCCCTCTTGACGACTGACCCGGGACAAGCTGCCGTCGGGATTGTTTTGGTTTTAGCTGCCGGCCACACGGAGCAGCTTTCACAGCTGCCGCGGTTGTCCTGGCACTTCAGGGTGAAGCAGCTGGATCTCTGTACGTGCTCGTAGCTCGGCTCTTGTCACGTCTGGCCGTGTGGCCTAATGGATAAGGCATCAGACTTCGGATCTGAGGATTGCAGGTTCGAGTCCTGTCACGGTCGAGCATTCGCAACTTTTTTCGCCAACTAAAGGCAAAAATTACAAGGTTTTTCTCTTCACGAACTGTGAAAAGACCATTTTTTGCCTTTAAAAACGATAATTTGGTGCTGGATGGGTGATTTTTTCGCCGCTTAAGGAAGGGTTGCGTGAGTCGTTGCAGTACTGTACACAGCAGAAGTACGTAAGTTCTATGTATAACATGTTCATCTTCACGGTGTCAAATCTAGAGTTTGTCCAAAAGCTGCAATAAAAAAATGACCAAAACCTTTGAGAATTCTTTGAGATGCTCAAATCAGCTGAACTTTGTGAGACTGAGACTTTTTTAGTCATTATTTTGCTTCGTATTCACTAGAACTGGGGCCCAAAACGGTCAAAAGTGCAAAAAATAGTAAATACCGCAAAAAAATCGAAACTGGAAAAAGTCAAAACTACGAATTTGAGTCACCTTCACTTTTCGGACAATTCTAGTCATATGTATCTGTGTGAAATTTGCCACATACTGTATAAAGATTGTTTGTAAGTTGCCCACAAATGTTTGTCGGTAAAAAAGGTATGTGGCAAATACATCTAAGATTTCTAACCTCGTGCAATCGCCTGAGATTCACTTTTCCCTCTCAGGTGGTACAAGTTTATGGAATCGAACAACAACAAGAAGCTGGTGGAGCTCGGCGACCGAGTGAAGCAAGTCGGAGGAACCCTCATCATCAAGGAGGCCAAGGTGATCATCGATCATTGGCTGATCTCTTTTCTTGAGCATCATGGTCATTTCTGTTCTCAGGTCGAGGACTCGGGCAAGTACTTGTGCATGGTGAACAACACGGTGGGCGGGGAGAGCGTCGAGACTGTGCTCACAGTCACAGGTAAGGAAGAATCAGATTTGCCGTCACGTCTATGGACTTGCGAACAAAAGTTTCTTTGGACCGATGCTCTGCGAAAACGCTGACCTAGTCCGAGTTGTTCTTGCTCGTTGACATCGAGCTCGACATTGCCCGACATCAAGCTCCAGGTTGAATGTTGTCAAGGAGTGAAACCTGAAAGTCTTTTCAAATTTTTTAAAAAAAAACCTATTTTGTTCGTTTTAGCGCCCTTGTCCGCGGAAGTGGAGCCCAAACAGCAGGTGGTCGACTACGGGCGTCCGGCGATCTTCAAGTGTAACGTGCGTGGAAATCCAGTGGACTCGATTGGATGGCTCAAGGATACCGTCCCGCTGGGCAACAGCGACCCTGTGCTCCGCATCGACTCCGTGACCAAGGCTGACCGCGGCATGTACCAGTGCTTCGCCCGCAACGAGCGGGAGTCGGCACAGGCGACCGGGGAGTTGCGTTTGGGAGGCCGGTTCGATCCGCCCGAGTTCGTGTCTGCTTTTGACACGCTCACAACGGCCGAGGGCCCCTTTGTCTCCCTCCGCTGCGTGGCCAAGGGAGATCCCAGGCCTGACCTCGAGTGGCGCGTTTACGGCCAGACCGTGAGCAGCAGTGGAGCAGTGCAGATCGGGACCTACGACGCCCCCAACGGGGACGTCGTGTCGCACCTCAACATCTCACAGGTAAGGACATTTTATCATACGTGTTTTTTTTTAATGTATTCTTATGCAGGGGGAAAGAGAGAGAGTGCAGTGTGCGTGCAGTGCGTGTCTGGTAGTAAATACTCTCCTCAGTTCATGACGCACCTCAACACCACGTTGCAGGTACGCACAAAGCACGGTGGCCTGTACGAGTGCCGCGCGTCGTCCAAGGTGGGCTCAGTGACGCACTCGGCGCGTCTGAACGTGCACGGCGCGCCGTTCGTTCGCCGGATGACGCCGCTGAAGGTCGTGGCCGGACGTACCATGTGGGTGACTTGTCCAGTCGCTGGCTACCCGATCAGCAGCGTCGGCTGGGAGAAGGGAGGCCGCCAGTTGCCCTTCAACGACAGGCAAACGGTGTTTCCCAACGGGACGCTCGTGATCTCCGGCGTGCAGCGCAAGGAGGATGCCGCAACGTACACCTGCGTCGCCAGGAACGATGAGGGCTACTCGGCCAGATCCGACCTCGACGTCACTGTCATGGGTAAGTCGACGCCAGTCCTCTGCAGCTCGTTTTTGCATCGACTACCTACAGTTGTACTACTTAAAAAAAAGACTTCCTTTACAGCAGGGACAACTCCGTCTCTATGCATTCTTATCCAGTGCCTTACTGTGACGAGCTAGACTAGATACTCCCTATACTGTACGTGAATTTCAGAACTCCCCCAGATCCAGCCGTTCTCTTTCGGCGCCTCCAGTGTAGACGAGGGCGTTTACGCCCAAGTGTCCTGCATTGTGCAGAAAGGAGATCTGCCCCTGAGCATCACTTGGAGTCTGAAGGGGGACACAGTTTCTTCAGAAGCTGGCATGTCGACCGCTCAGGTTGGCCCAAGAGCGAGCATTCTTAGCATTCACTCCGTGGGCTACAGACACAGTGGAACTTATACGTGCACAGCCAGAAATAAGGCTGGATCCTCGTTCTATTCAACCCAGCTGAGGGTCAATGGTAAATGAGGAGCAGGGAGAGAGGGAGGTGGGGAGGGAGGTTTCACCAGGCACTGGAAATGTTGACATGGACGTCACTTGTGACTTGACCTTGCAGAGCCACCCAGCATTGTGCCCTTCTCCTTCGGGAGGGACGTGTTCAACGAGGGCGAGTACGCCCAGATCGCTTGCGTTGTGAGTACTGGGGATCTTCCACTCTCCATCACCTGGAGCCAGCAGGGAGCTGCTGTGGTGAGCGGAGAGCCTGGCATAGACACTTCCCCCATGGGCCGGAGAGTGTCTTATCTAAGCATCGAGTCGGTGGGGCACAGGCACAGCGGCATCTACACATGCACTGCCAGAAATGTTGCAGGAAATGCCACGTATTCGACCAGACTCCATGTCAATGGTAGCTTGTCCAGCGTGGGAGGGACGAAGGGGGCGGAGATTGTGTCACAGGGGAAGGCACTGGTTGTAATCATGATGCTTCTTTTCTGTAGAGGTGCCTACCTTGGTTCCCTTGACCTTTGGCCAAGATATTCTCGATGAGGGAGCCTTTGCCCAGCTGATGTGCACTGTGAGCAAGGGTGATGAACCTCTGACTCTGTCGTGGGCACTGAAAGGCGATGAAATATCATCAGGACCCGGCCTAATGACTACGACCCTTGGCACCAGGACCAGTGTTTTGACCATCCAGTCAGTCGGGTACCGCCACAGTGGTACCTACACTTGCACAGCCAAGAACAAAGCTGGATCGGCCTCAGAAACTGCAGAACTTAGGGTCAATGGTAACGTGGAGAGGGGGTGAAGCGATTAGGTCGCACTGAAGGCACTGGAACAATGATTTTGCTCAGACACCAGAATTTCAACACACTTGTGCTATGTAGAACCTCCTGTTCTGATGCCTCTCACTTTTGGAGCGGACGTTCTCAACGAAGGCCAGTTTGCACAAGTGGTCTGCATCGTCACCCAGGGAGATGAACCGCTGAGTATCACATGGTCCCTCCAGGGGGAAACGGTCTCTTCGGGACCGGGTCTTTCGACAACAACCATGGGAGCTAGAACGAGCATGTTAACGGTCCAGTCAGTCGGGTATCGTCATAGCGGGACCTACACGTGCACAGCTAAGAATAAGGCCGGTTCAAGGTCACAAAGTGTTGACCTCAAAGTGAATGGTGAGCTTAGGCTTGCTGAAGGGGCAGACAGGGCTGTCACAGGAAGGCACTTTTTCATGGAGATGTGCTTAAACCCCAAGTTCTTCAACTTTCAGAACCTCCAGAGATTGTCCCATTCAGTTTTGGCAAGCAGGTCGTCAATGAGGGGGAGTTTGCCCAAGTCACCTGTGCAGTCAGCAGGGGTGACGAACCTCTCAAGCTGACTTGGAGCCTTAAGGGGGACATTGTCTCGTCTGAACCGTCCCTGACCACGGCAATGATTGGCACTCGCACAAGCATTCTTATCATCAATTCTGTTGGCTACCGCCACAATGGGATGTACACGTGCCATGCGTCCAACAAGGCTGGATCTCAGTCCTACTCGACTGAGCTTAGAGTGAATGGTTAGACGGCTTTGAGGGAGACTAGGTCAAAAGGGCGTCAAAGAAGGCACTGTGTGATTGATTCGTCATTGAAACATGTACGTGATGCTTTCAGAGCCACCAAGTATTGTGCCATTCTCCTTCGGCTCGGCCATTGTCAATGAAGGGGACATGGCGCAGTTGACGTGCTTTGTCCAGAGAGGAGATGAACCCCTCAGGATTTCTTGGTCCCTTAAGGGAGACACGATCTCCTCTGGTCCCTCCATGACGACTACAATGATTGGCACCAGAACGTCAATGCTGATGATCAGCAGTGTTGGGTACCGTCATGTGGGATCGTACACGTGTACAGCAAGCAACAAGGCAGGAACAGTTTCTCACGCAGCTGAGCTGAACGTCAATGGTAAATTCACCCAGGGGGAGGTAGACAGGAAGGCACTGGAATGCGCGGATCTTTCGTGGAGGCTGTTTGAAATCGTAGTCTCTTACTTCCCCAGAGCCACCTCAGATTGGACCTTTTGCATTTGCGTCTGAAGTAGTTGACGAAGGCAGCTTTGCACAGATTACGTGCTCCATAACCAAGGGAGACGAGCCGCTCAAGATCACGTGGCATCTCCATGGGGCGGTGGTGTCGTCAGAGCCTTCGATCACTACCACTATGATAGGGACACGAACAAGCATCCTTATCATTAGCAAAGTGGGCTACAGACACTCTGGATTGTACTCGTGCAGAGCTTCAAACCCAGCAGGGTCAGCAACCTATTCTGCAGAACTCAGAGTCAATGGTACTTGTCAAGAGAGGGAAAAGGATTGACTGTTTGTCTCAAGGGATGGCACTGGCATGCATGAAATGGGTCAATGTACGTTGATGCCATAAATTTTGTCTTCCAGAGCCCCCACAAGTGAACCAGATATCTTTTGGCCAAGGTGTAGTCAATGAGGGAGACTTTATCCAGCTGGTGTGCTCAGTTGTCCGGGGTGACGAGCCTTTTTCCATCACTTGGAGCCTCCATGGCGATGTTGTCTCCTCGGACCCAGGGTTGACCACTTCTCAGATTGGCTCACGCTCAAGCCTGCTCATGATCAACTCTGTGGGCCACCGACACAGTGGGACTTACACCTGCAATGTCAATAACGCAGCTGGCAGTGTCAGCTCCTCTGCTGAGCTCAGAGTCAATGGTAGTGAGGCTGTGATAGAGAGGGAGGGAAGATTCAGGTCACAGATTGGCACTTACAAGACCAGAGCAGTACTTAGAGGTGTGTGTGTCTTTGTTGCAGAGCCACCAGAAATTGGTTCATTTTCCTTCTCCAAAGAAGTCATGAATGAGGGTGACTTTGCTCAGTTGTCTTGCATTGTCAACTCAGGAGATGAGCCCTTGACCATTTCATGGACTTTCCACGGGGACAAAGTCGGTCCTGAAACTGGCATCACCACGACCAACCTGGGGACGAGAATGTCCATTTTAGTCATTAATTCAGTGGGCTATCGCCATAAGGGCAAGTACACCTGCCAGGCCAAGAATGAGGCTGGCACCAGGAGTTACACCACCCAGTTGAAAGTCAATGGTAGGATTACAACTTGAGAGAAAAGTAGCGGAAAGATGGAAGGCACTGGAAGGATTCATTCTCTTTCCTCTAGTTTGCTGCAGGTGCATTTTTGCTTCCAGAACCTCCAATGATGGTGCCCATCTCGTTCAGTAACGACCTGGTCACTGAAGGCTCGTTTGCCCAGGCAGTTTGTACTGTCACAGAGGGAGACGAACCCTTAAGAATCAGCTGGAGCTTCCACGGGCTGAACATCAGCTCGGATCTTGGCATTTCCACCACTAACATTGGCAGTAGGACCAGCCTTCTTATCATTGGCTCCGTCAGCCACAGGCATCGCGGCAGCTACACCTGCCATGCCACCAACAAGGCCGGCAGTGTCTCGTCCACTGCTGAGCTCAAAGTCAATGGTGTGTGTAGAACTCAGAGAGAGGAAAGAAGAAAGAGCGGCTCATGCACAGTACATGCGTAGGGATTGAGGGGATAGCACAAGTTCTTGAGGCAACGATGAAACACGGATTATTTCTGAGAGAAAGACCCTCTTTTCAGAGCCTCCAAAAGTGATGCCTTTCACTTTTGGCACTGAGGTCATGAACGAGGGCTCTTTTGCCCAGTTGACCTGCGTCGTAACCGAGGGCGACGAGCCCCTCTCAATCTCCTGGTCCTTCCACGGTCATAACCTCACCTCAGGCCTGGGCATCGTGACCAACAACCTGGGGGCCAGGGTCAGTGCCCTCATGATAAAATCGGTTGGCCATCGACACATGGGAACGTTCACTTGTATTGCTGCAAATGCAGCGGGGAAAACCTCGTATTCAGCGGAGCTCAGAGTAAATGGTAGGTTGCGGTCCTTCTGCAGGGTCTTTTGGAAGTAGGAAGAAAGCATTTTGCAAGGTTAAGGACCACGAAAGGGATCTGAAGCAAATGTGCAGCAAAAGTTGCAGTTTCCAGCCTTAAAGAAGCAACTTTTTTACCACTCAATCACTCCAGTGCCTTCCTGTGACCTCTTTCTTCCTTTTCTCTCTCTCACATACTGTATTTTAGCCACAGAACTAGAGTTGCTAATATAAAATCATGTTTTAGTACGACCTCGGTGGACAGTTGAACCCACAGATAAACAGTTTGCTCAGGGCAGCGATGCCAAGATTGACTGCAAGGCCGATGGATTTCCCCAGCCCGATATCTCATGGAAAAAAGCAACAGGTAGAAGTTCGCCATGTAGTGGCACGCGGGGTGGAGGTCTTTCACGGTGCATTTTCTAATTGCAGTCACGAACAGCCAGATGAGGCCGACTCCAGACGACTACCATGACTTGGAGACTTCGCGTAGCGTCTTGATCGTCGAGGGTGCCCTAGTCATCAAGAACATTCAGAAGTCCCATGAGGGCTACTACCTGTGCAAGGCTACCAACGGCATCGGCAGCGGGATCTCTGCTGTTGCCCGGATTGCAGTGCAAGGTGAAAATCACCTCTCCGCGTGAGTCTTGATCACGAATAATCTGACCAATGTTGTTGTAGCTCCTCCCTCGTTCGAGATCAAGAAGCGTACACAGACTGCATTGATTTCCGAGAACACGGTCCTGCAGTGCGAGGCCAAGGGAGAGAAGCCAATTGGCATCTTGTGGAACATGAACAACAAGAGACTCGACGCCAACGTTGACACTAGGTACGACCTGGGTTGAAATTCGTCAGGTGACAAGAGACACTGGCCGTTTCTGCGTGGGTTTTAGGTACACGATCCGCGAGGAGAGCCAGGCAGATGGAATGATCTCCACCATCAGCATCAAGAGAACCCAGCGTGAGGACTCTGCCCTCTTCACTTGTGTGGCAACCAATGCCTTCGGCAGCGACGATACGAGGTGTGTTGGCCAAGGCTTTTAAGAGCAGTCCCTAGTTGACTTTCACTCACATTTCTGTCATACTTTAACTCTCACTTTTCTTTTCAGCATCAATCTAATCATTCAGGAGAAGCCGGAGACTCCGTACGGTCTAAAGGTGCGGGGTAAGACGGGACGCAAGGTGAAGCTCTCTTGGCAGAAGCCCTACAATGGAAACTCCAACCTCACACGCTACATGATCGAGTATAAACCGACGAAGGCCACTTGGGCCAACGATGTTGACACTGTTCTCGTGCCCGGAGACCAGACCATGGCCGGCGTCTACAGCCTCAGACCGGCAACTTCCTACCACTTCAGGTGCGACGAAGCATAATGTCAGAAATATCGTCTTTCTACGAGCACTGCTCATCTCGCAGGGTTGTGGCCCAGAATGACATTGGCATGTCCGGTCCCTCGGACACTGTGACTATCGAGACTGCGGAGGAGTCGCCCAGTGGACCCCCGGTAGACATCAGAGTTGCCCCCGTCGATCAGCATACCTTGAGGGTGTCTTGGAAGCCGCCCCTCACGGAGCACTGGAACGGGGACATCCTTGGTTACTACGTGGGCTACAAGAAAACAAGTGACGGTGAGGAGAAGCCTTACTACTTCGAGACTGTCGAGTTCATCAAGGAGGAAGGACACGAGCACCAGCTGCAAGTATGGAAAAGAACCAGATTTGGTGTTGTCATGAGGTTACACGGGTGATTTTTCTGACAGATTTCGAACCTGGAGGTCTTTACCGAGTACGCGGTGGTGGTCCAGGCGTTCAATAAGATCGGGCAGGGGCCGATGTCGGACGAGGTGCTGGTGCACACGGCAGAGGGCGCTCCCACAAGGCCCCCTCAAGAAGTGACCCTGACAACTTTGTCGTCGCAACAAATTAAAGTAAGTCGAGATTGAGGTATAGAGGTCAGAAGACGCAAGTACTGCAACTTTGCGACCGTGTACGCAGGTGAGCTGGTCTGCACCTCCTCAAGACTCTGCCAACGGTGTCATCCGAGGCTACAAGGTTGTCTATGGACCTTCGTTGACCTGGTACGATCCAGCTACTCGATCCAACAGGATCTCTAAGGATACGAGTGCCGAATTGACGGGACTGCGCAAGTTTACCAACTACACGGTTCAAGTTCGCGCCTTTACGAACGGGGGAGACGGCGTCGCCAGCGAGGAAGTAGCCGCCCTGACTGAGCAGGACGTCCCTGGCGCTCCGGCTGCCGTCAAGGCGCTCGCTATGAGCGAAGATTCCATCCTCATTAGCTGGAAGCTCCCTGACGAGCCCAACGGTCGGGTCGTGCAGTACACGGTCTACACCAAGGAATTGGACCGGTCGCGCAACATCTCTCCGCGGAGCCACAAGGTGAACGCTTTGCAGATGAGCCACCAGGTGGACAATTTGAACCGCAAGTCGCGCTACGAGTTCTGGGTGACGGCGCATACCGTCATTGGAGAAGGCACGCGGTCCAACAAAGTGACACTGTCGCCTACCAGCCGCATCCCCGCCAAGATCGCTTCCTTTGATGAAGACTTTGTAGCCGTGGCCAAACAGGACCTTCGCCTTCCCTGCATCGCCGTGGGAACTCCGAGTCCTCAACTGCACTGGAAGATAAAAGGACAACCAATCCCGAAGAACGAGCGCATCAGACAACTGCCTGATGGAAGCCTCCAGGTGAGACCCGGTCTCTGCGGTCCTCTTGAACCCGACGAATACGGGTTTTTTTTTGTTTCTTTAGGTTGCTCGCGTCCAAAAAGAAGACTCTGGCACGTACACGTGCATGGTGAACAACAAATTTGGCCAAGACATGGTGACCCACTCGGTGATGGTGAACGGTCCTCCGGACCCGCCGGAGGTGAAGATCACTTCCCAGACGACGGACTCAGTGACGGTCAAGCTCGAGCAGAAAGATATGAGTAAAAAGGTCGATGGCGCCAGTGAATCCAAGCACAAGACTCCTGTGCACGGTTATACGCTGCATTACAAACCGGAGTTCGGCGACTGGAACACGGCCAAGGTGCCGTTCGGGTCCGAAGAGTTCACCATGGATGGGCTACTCTGTGGACAGAGGTATCACCTCTATGTCACTGCCTACAACAGGTGAGCCTCTCACAAGTCTCAACAACTTGGACTGCTCTAACTGACGTCATTCTAACTAGCATTGGAGTCGGTCCGAAGTCTGAACAGCTAACTGCCAAGACCAAAGGCGTTGAACCGACGGTCCCAGAGGCTCACAGGTTCCTCGAAGTGTCCGCCGGCAGCGTGACTCTGCACCTCAATGCCTGGATGGACGGAGGCTGCCCCATCCTGTACTTCGTGGTCGAGTATAAGCCAAGGTATTTGTACAAAAGTGATGGCAACCGATGACGTCTGACCCGAGTGTGGGTGGACACAGTCAAGCTGGAAGAGATGCCATTACCTCACACGATCAACTTTTCCAGGAACCATCAAGACTGGACCCTTGTCTCCAATAGCGTGAAGGCGGGCGGTAACTTTGTAGTGCTAGACTTGAACCCGGCCACCTGGTACAACCTTAAGGTGACTGCGCACAATAACGCTGGCTTCTCAGTTGCCGAGTACGAGTTCGCCACGCTCACAGTCAGTGGAGGTGAGAGAGACATGTAGCAGAAGTGGATCAGATTCACGTTGGATGCCTGCAAGAACAAAAAACTTCAACACCTTTTTGCTCTTTTTGTTCTTGCAGGCACTTTGGCCCCCGCGCGCGAGATTCCTGGTTCAGACGAGGGTGGCGCCTCTGGCGGCTCCACCTTTGAGCAGTCACTGCTGTACTTTTTGACCAACGTGAATCTGATCGTGCCCGTGGTGGCAGCGGTAGCGGTCATCGTCATCGCGATTGCTGTCATCTGCGTGCTAAGGAGCAATGGAAGACCAAGGAACCTAACACAAGGTGAATGTTGTTCATTTTCTGTTCAGGCACGATCGCTCCTCCCTTCGGCAAGGAGAGCGAGGCCGACGGCGGCCTCGGCGGGAGTGGCGGAGCCTTCCCAGGTTTGCCCTCGTGGCTGGACTTGGACGTTGTCGTCCCTGTAGTGGCAACCGTCATTGTTATCTGCGTGGGCGTGCTTGTCGTGTGCGTTGCAGTCACCAGGAAGAAGCACCACCCCATGATGCCGCCAGGTTGAAGATGCCTAACAAAACAAAAAGAACTCTCTGTTCAAGGCTTTTTTTTCTCCATGTACGTACGACATGCATTGATATCAACTTCTTGTTCTTTTTCACAGAGGAGTACGCTCAGTACTACGGCCAGATGAACACGATGAACGGCCGCATGATGACGATGAAAGCACCGCAGCACGATGGCCTTCCCTACGAGGAGATGGGCTACTGTCCCCCGCCCAATCGAAAGCTTCCACCGGTCCCGGGCGCCCACTCCAACTACAACACCATCGACAGGATCAAGAACGGTAAGGAGTTATTAAGCTTCGTGCACCGCGTGAATGAAGCGAAATGACCGCAGAGAGCAAGAGACCAGAGTGGATGTGGTTTTCATCTCCTTTTTACAGACGTTATTAACTCTCTCAATGTTTTGACGCATGTTAAGTACGATATTTTTGGTCTAATTATGGCTTGCTCGCGGCCGTGATCGCCCCGCTTTCAGGCCGAACCATGAAGAAGGGTGGCGAGTACGTGGCACAGTACGACGAGATCCCATACGGCGACGTCGGGGGGGCCCTTGTGGGCGTCAACGGTACCAGCGGGAAGGGGCAGCTGCCGGAGGTGCCGGCCGAGTATTCTCAGGTGCCGCAAGTACCGGCAAGACAAGGTAAACAGGTCGGACTTCGCCTCCTCTGTCTGCTTCTCCACGTCTTCGGGGCTCGGCTGCTTCCTCTCTCTCTCTCTCTCTCTTTTCCTGGTGTACAAATGTTCGTCTCTAACATGAGTGCACAAAATCTCTCTCTTCTCGACTAAAACTCCTTCGATGTTACTAAATCCTGCTGTGATAATGAGTACGTGCAGAGTTTTGATCGTACATCTTGTGTCTGCAGTGGGCGGCTCGATCAACAATGCCAAAGGCGAGGAGGACATCAGCCCCTACGCGACCTTCCACCTGCTGGGCATGCGCGAGGAGAACAAGAACGTACCCCAGAACTTCCAGACTCTACCTCCAAATCACCCGCAAATGCAACAACAACAACAGCAGCAACAGCAGCAGCAGCAACAACAACAACAGCAACAACAGCACAACAGCCCGATGCATGTGTCTCAGACAATGAATGTAAGTCCTCCATCCTTGCTTGGTTTACTGAGTCCCCATAACCAGGCCGTGTTATTGACAGCTTACAATCAATGAGGATTACTTGCGTTTGGGCGGTCCTTGTCCGAGCTGCGGATCGTTTAACACGATTGTGGGCAAATAAGTGCTTAAAAGACACATTATAGAGTTGGGCGTACGTATTGGTTGTGGTATCTAGCGGGCACCAAGAGTACACTGATTGAATCTATGAGGAGCACTGACGCATCATCCTGTACGACACCACCTTAAGTCATGATGTTAACCTTGTCTTGTCTCTGACGCAGCCTCGTCGCAGCCTGGCTAATCCTCCACAGCAGCCCGCGGTCTACGACTCTGTCAACTGCGACTACGAGTCCGCCGGCAACTTCCAGAACTTCGGCAACCCGTACGATTGCCCTGAGGGAATGTACGGAGGATCAATGGTCTCCAGCGTCGGATATTCAAAGGTCAGTGAATCAAGCACAGACGTCGACGTGAAAATTTCACCTCACTTGCCTGGTGTGTCCTCTCAGGTCTCTGACCACATGGCTCCTCAGCCGTTCCACGGTCCTGGGATGGTCCAGCCACAGGGTGGACCTGCAATGGCTCCACAACAAGCAATCGGACCAGGTATGGAAAGCCGAAACGATGTGTTTCGTTATGATAGAGTGCGTGAATGACTTCTTCGTCCAGGAGCCCATGCGATGCAGCAGAGCTATCCCGGAGACACCGGCACGGTCATTTACAAGGGAGGACCACAACCACCAATGCAGCAACAGCAACAACAGCAACTGCAACAACAGCAACTGCAACAACAGCAACAACAACAACAGGCGGCTAGAGGACCACTGCCTGCAGGTCAGCGTATGGTTTTCCATTGCATAACTCGTGCATACGTGTTCATCATTGTTTTTTCTTCCGTTTCCTTCAGGACCCGAAGATGAGCAGTTCCCACCTCCTCCTCCGGTTCGCGGCAGCGCTGACAACTCACTCAACGAGTCCAACTCCACCACGCAGAGCAACTTGGCCTCCGAGTGCTCCGAGGCCGAGTGCGACAGGGAGCCGCTCGTCAGAAGTAAGACTTGAGAAAGCTTGTAGAGGCCAAAGTGATCAGCTTTTTACCCCCTCTTTTGCCCTCGTAGGCTCCATGAGCCCCAGCGACAGGGACGTCTCGACCGAGGAAATGAGGAAGCTGCTCGAACGCAACGAAGTGGTTGGCGGAGCAAACGGCACAAACCTCGCGCCATATGACAGCATCAACGTCTAAGTCAAACAATGCCATAAAGTCTAGGATCTTCTAAAATTTTAGGCCTACCCTCTCCCCCTCTCTTTACAGTGCTTAGCATCTTTACTATTCATCCTCTGATACCATAACTTCCTAACAGCGCAGCTGCCACGGTAGGCTATAAGGAATTTTCACTTTCAGACATCTCTCTAGGCTCTAAACGAACCTTTCCTCCGCTTGGTGTTAGAGTAAGCCGAAATTGGCCTCAGGTTTGGGGCCTGAAGAAGTGTATAGGTACGGTGTTCTTAAGAAAAAAAAATTAGGTTTTTAGAGATCGTTGAATCTCAGCAGTTAATATTGCATGAATACCTTAAGACGGAGCATGAAAGACAATTGGAATGGTGAAAACCGCGCGCAAAAAAGACAAGAAACATCTCCGATATTGCACACAAAAACTTGCACCTGTCATCAAAATTGTAATCAAAGCTTTGTATGGATGTGCCGCCCCCCTTATATGTACGTATGCTTCTTAGGTCTCTTATCATACTTCTTAACTTCTTTTGCTTTGCACTGAGCGTCTCTATGAGGGCATTTCTGGACTTTTACGTGTCTGTAGACAGACAACTTTGATATTGTTCATTGTCATAATTTGCTTATTTTGGTCCTACTGCAAACTGTATAATTGTGATAAGTTGTCCGTATTATAATGTCACTATGTTGGCGTGCACTGGTGTAAATACATGTACTGTATGTGTTCATGTCATAAGATATTGTGCCGCTTTTCTAAGGTGAATAAATCCTCAGCTTTTTTACAAGTGTTCATTGCTCCATGTTCAGTCGGGGTCACACATGAGAAGTCTCAAATGCCCGTGTGAGATCTGGCTGCAGTTGTCCATGGTCATGGTGCTTTTAGAAGTTCCTACGGTGTTTTTCTAAAACGCAAAATTTAGTGCAAACAGGTCACACGTGATGAAGCATGCTCAGCCTCACCACTTGTAGAGGACGTATCTGAAAGATTGACTCACAGAAAAGAATACTTTTTCACATGTTTTGTCGTTTTTAGCAGCAAAGGAAGATTTTTATCGCTTTTTCGGAATTTTTCAAACAAAGCTGTAAACAAAAACGTCCTCTGACTGAAACAAAAGCAGCCGCTATGAATGTCAGTTCTGACATGGTAAAAGCCTCCTTTTCGCCATTGACATCACAAAAGTGACACTTTGTGCCTCAAAACACCACTTGCAATTGCGCCATCTACTCATTACAACTTCTGAATGAGGTTGTGACAAAGGATGAAAAAGATCTGTCCTCACTTTGGCAAACATCCGTGGGAAAATCCCACGGGTGACCCGGCCGCAAGTCCACAATCCGGGGAAGCGCCCGGACCTTATCAGTGGCATTTTATCTCATGCTCACACTTGCGGGATCAAGACTGGATCCATCCCTCTGCACTCTTCGGGATCGTCAGTATCGTGGATCCCGCGTGAAGGAGAAGCAAAAACTCCTGCAGGTTTCGTGATTTTAGGTTTGAAAGTTCCCCTTACCAAAAGTTTTCTTTTTTCCTTTTTTTTTTTTTTTTTACATTCTAGTGACACACTACAAAAAGAGGACGTACAGAGAAGAACAGCTAACCTAAATTAACCCACCTTGGAAGTGAGTAAAGAGAGGAGAAACCTTAAGAAGGACCAGGGTGGACTGCTTCAGATCAGGTGCTCCGACGGCTCCATCCTCTCCCGCTGCGTCACAACCTCCCGGCACAACTCCACCACGACCTTGGCAATGGACAAACCGTACGGTGACGTCGTCTTCTTCACCATGTGTTTTCACCATGGGCAGCAGAGCAACAGTTAGGAGGCGGCCGACTGCAGTAATGGGCCTGGCGCAGTCCTCAACGGGCGACGCCCTTTTGGGCGCCGGTGCCAGCTCGGACGCTTATGAGAAACTACAGGACAACGACACTAACTTGGAGATGTCCACGGTCAACGGAGAAGCAATACCGTTGGAATCGGACTCGACTACGTCCTCGAGCGACTTAGAGATCATCACCGACGGTCACGAGACCAGACTGCTCGAGGTTGAAGACAACGACGACAGTGATCAGGAAGATTCAGATCTCTTGGTGGTAGAGACGAAGGCGCCAGATCCGGAGTCCTTTTTGTCCATCACGTTGCAGATATTCTTCCCCTTCTTGGTTGCCGGCCTGGGAATGGTGGGAGCCGGGCTGGTGCTCGACGTGGTGCAGCATTGGCCAGTCTTCCAAGTAGTCAGCGAGCTATTCATCCTCGTCCCCGCGCTGCTGGGCCTCAAAGGAAATTTGGAGATGACACTGGCGTCAAGGTTGTCGACGCACGCCAATCTGGGGCGCCTGGACGCGCCAGGGGAGGCGCGATCCCTCGTACTTAGCAACTTGGCGCTGGTTCAGTGTCAGGCGATCGCCGTGGCTCTGCTGGCGTCACTCTTCGCCATTATCATGGACTGGGTGACCGAAGGAGTCTTTGACCCTGACCACGCCCTGCTGCTCTGCGTTGCCAGTCTAGTGACGGCATCTATAGCATCTCTTTGCCTGGGAGGAGTCATGGTCTTGGTCATTGTGGGCTCGCGACGATTGCGAGTCAACCCGGACAACGTAGCCACACCAATCGCGGCTTCCTTGGGTGACCTGACCACACTCGCACTGCTGTCCTGGATCGCGTCGGTACTCTACGCCGATCTAGAGCGTGACAAGTGGTTGGCGCCCGTGATTATGAGCGCTTATCTGGTGATCATGCCTTTGTGTGCCTATGCTTCCGCACGCAACTCGCACACCGCCAAGGTACTGCGCTCCGGTTGGACTCCTGTGCTCGCCGCCATGATCATTAGTAGCTTGGGAGGCGTCATCCTCGACCGCGCGGTATCGCGCTTCGACGGCATCGCTGTCTATCAGCCAGTGATCAACGGGGTGGGCGGCAACTTAGTGGCTGTGCAAGCCAGCCGCATCTCCACGCACTTACACGCGCTGTCGCCACTTGGTGAACTTCCCCCAGGTGAAACCCGCGTGTGCGTCAACCCGTGCGCCATCTTCTTTGGGGGCCCGCACAGTCGCACGGCCAGAATCCTCCTGGCAATGGTGGTGCCGGGACACTTGTTATTTAACCTGGCAATATACTTGATAGAAGCCGGCCACACCAGTCCCACGGCGCTCTTCCTGACAATTTATTCCGCCGCGGCTCTTGTGCAGGTGTGGGTGCTGTTGCACACAGCCAACTGTCTCATCCACTGGTTCTGGAAGCTCTCAATAGACCCAGACAATTCTGCGATTCCCTATTTAACTGCCCTGGGCGACCTCTTGGGCGGAGGCCTCCTCTGGTTGGCCTTCGAGTTGCTTTACCGTCTAGGCGACGGGGACAAGGACGTAGGCGATTAAGTTGAAGTTGTGATAGTCATTCTTGTCCGACTACGTGCTCGATCTGTACATGTGATATCGTTATTGTGAATGACGTAAAAGTTTAATTCCTACTCACGTGCCCATAACCATCGCTTTTAGTACGTTACAAATAGCTTCTCCAGCCTTGCTGCCGATCACGCTGAAGAAGCAGGCGACGAAGACGAGGGCGCTGGCGAACGAGTTTTTCAGCTCGCTGTCCTCGAGGTCGCTGTCGCTGGTTAATCCTCTGGACTTTAACCGGTACGTGATCAAGATGCTGGAGGCCTGAAAACAAATCACTCAGTGAATGACAGAACATCAGCTGATGACTGCATTACCAACGCAGTCAAGGAGATGCCAAAGGAAGTCATGCTGACACCAAAGACAACGTCGAACCTCCCAGAAACGGATGAGTCGTACATGACCGACAGAAGCTCGAAAATGATCAAGATACCAATACCGATGGCCAGCTTAATGGAAGTCTTTGCCTGAGCGGCCGAGAATGCGACGAATCGCTCCAAGGTGACGACGTCTTGGAGGCGATCTAGCGGTTGCGCCAGTGGCGAGGGTTCCAGCGGAGACTCATCCTCCGGCAAGTCCCTGCCCAGGAATGATTGCAGTCGGTTGTGTTGGTTCAGGCCGAAGGCCACGGCCCCGCGATGAGGAGCAATCATGGCGACGGTTAACCACGACTATCCTGGTGATGTTTATTTCAGGAGCACAACACTTGCCTACTTTGTTGTGGTAGGATTGGATCTCACCGAGATCATCGAGGCCAAGTAAGAGGAGTAAGAGTGTGCGTGTATCATCCGTGTTACCGAAAATCAGTGGTGATTGATTTGCAATCAAGATGATCAACAACAATCCGCTCTTGTTCCGTCTTCTGGACTAATCTGACAAAATCCTGATCAACAGCGGATGCTCTCATTTCCTCGCCGACGGACAAGGACACTCGGGTCTTAGAAGGTCTCGTCCTCGTCATGAACAAGCTGAAATACTCCGTCTCGTCCTTGCTTGTAGCGCTCGTTCTTGTAAGTCATCACGTTTCGCACCCTTCGTTCGTGCACTGAGTCGTACAAGCGCTGCACGTTCTCGGGGATCGGCGTCAGGTCCGCCATCTCAGCCAGGTCAGCGTTATACTTCCACTGTCGAGTGCCGAAGACGTGGAAGTGCCTATCCGCTACGCCCTTTCGTCTCAGTGCTTCTTTCTCTCTCACTGTGTCCAGCTCCATCTCCTGCTCGCTGGGGAGCTTCAAGTGCCCAGATAACACTCGAAGGAACCACCGCACCTGCACGTCGAAGAGCGGGAACGGGCAGATCTTGATGGGTAGGCCCACAAACGCCATCGTCGGTCGTTCGCAATGCAGAAGGTGCTTAAACAGCGGCGATATCTGACGGTTGCAATTCACCCTGACGTTGCATCGGGGACTCAGGAAAGGGAAGGTGAACTCGTAGCCGGTGCAGAACAGTAGCACATCGACTCCGGTCAACTCGGACCCGTCGTTCAAGTGCAGCGTGTCTTTCCCGACGCAACTCTCGATTCCTCGGGCCTGGTGGAAGTTCACGGGCACCTCTGACTGCATGGGGGGGTTATTGTGACAAAGGAAGACCCGCTTGGCCACCTGGGACACCTCCAGGCTAATGTCGGTGCCAGACGCCGCGGCACCCAAGATTGCCACGACTTTGTCGCCGAAAAGTGAATAATCGGGTCGGCGGTAGTCGTGACTGTGCATAGTCAGTCCTCGAAAGTGTTCCTTCATCCCTGGGAGGTCCGGTATGTGGGGCACCGAGTAATGTCCGTTGCACACCATGACAGCGTCAAAGACGGCGCTCTCGGGCGAGGAGGAACCGCCCAAGGCGCGGCTCGTCACTCTCCATTGGCCTTGGTCGAGCGGTTCCACCAGCTCCACCTTAGTGCTGAGGTGGATAAAGGAGCCGAGAGAGAAATGGTCGCTGTACTCCTCCAAGTATTCCTTGACTCGCGTGTGATGCAAGAAGGATTCGAGCTCAGGCCTGAACGGGAAGTCCGGAAAGGCCATGACCTCCTTGGGCAGGTTCGTCTTCATGCACTCATACATGCTCGAGTGGATGGGATTTCCGTGGCGGTCGAGACCAGTGTTGGGCACATAGACCCAGGTGCCGCCGATCGTGTCACTCAGCTCGAACACCGTGGGCTCGAAGAGCTTGGGCGCGGCGGACAAGTGCCTGGCGGCGCAGAGGCCCGCTGCGCCGGCCCCGATCACGCACACCCGGAGCGGTCGCATCCTTCTTCAAACGATAACAGAAAGAGAAAAGGTCGCAAAGAACTAAACCGGCTCCCCCGCCGCAGCTGTTGTAGATAGTACTCCTGCACTACGCAGGCACCGTTGTTGGGTCACCAGAAAGTCTCTGTCCTCGGCGATATCGTCGCCCATTCAAGGGTGTCCTTGTCGAGTGAATTCACCGTCAAAACTTGCCGCAGATTTCGAGGTTAGTAGTTACGGAGAAGTCCGAGAGATATGGCCGGGGGGTTCACACTTCTCAACTTCTGCCTGGTGACCTCTCCCAAGGCGAGGGGGAGATGGAGGTTGCTGGTATGTTGTTTCACAAGGCCCTGGTTCTGTGCCCTAATGCGGGATACGTCTTGAAATTCGGCACCTGCTGTGCGCTACTGGATGAGGCCAATCTGGGTGACGTTGCCGTGATGGGCGCGGTCGAAAGTTGGGCACTTGATGTTCGCAGTTGGAGGACAGCGACCTCGGTGACGTAGCAGTCATGGGGGCAGGCGTCAATACCGTCTGCCTGATCGATGAGGATCTGAGGGTCGACGGGGCAGCTATCACTCGCGCCACCTCTCAGCTGTTCATGTTGGACGTGCTTCTGACAAAGCACGTCTTGGAGTAACACTTGCTGGATGGAAGTCGCCGGTTAGTTGTTTCTCGTGATCGCGGTCGTTCTTGATCGGCTCGTACACGATGTCGTTTCAGGGATCGACAGCGCAGTGATGCGGTATAATCAAATAAGCGGCCGCTGGCTCCAGGTGGTGGCAGCGAATGTCATCACCAAAGTCTTTCAAGGCAGGGTGGTCGTAAAGATCATCTGGACTACCGCCCGCGAGGCGTGTATGTTAAGCTGGGGACCTGCTGATCAGTGGAAACGGACGCCGACAGATGAAACGCTTGCAATGCTGAAGAACTTGGACTGGCCAAGGAAGTGGAGGGTCGATCCGTCGCCCGCGCCTTGCAAGATCCCATTGCTCGAAGAAGTCCTCGTGATGCACGCCAAGACGCCGAGGGATAACCCGGGGAAATTCACTCGGGCAGATCGTTTATCAGCGAAGCAGCGTCCTTACCACAGGAAGCGAACTAGGCAAAAGTATCCATCATTGTGCTAAAAACTCTTTGTGACTGGCCAAACTAGGCTTCTTCGTCGTTAAACTTCCTCCAGATGCAAAAGTCGTCACTGAACAATCACATTTTCACTCTCATCACGGGGATTTCAAGTCAAAATGCTGCAGTGAAGCTCAATCATCTCGCGGAGCAAATGACAGCTAAGCCACATCAAGGAAATATCAGAAGTTCAGTAGACTAATCTTGTTCAAAGATCAATAAGTTTAATGGCAGAATAGTAAAGAAGTTTCGAACACCCTCAGAAGCATCCACTCAACTACCCTTTCTGGCTTTGCTTCCTCTTTTGAAAGACAGAGTTTAGGTTAGCAGTTGACAATTATTCTATTGTTCTTTGGAGACAGTGGATGAATAAGGAACATTATTTCAATTTGGTCTGACTCAACTTTTTGACCATAGCTGCACTTGCAAACTCATCCAAGTATCCAACCTACAGACCTCCTCCTCCGAGGGAAGGAAACTGTGTGTATAGGCAGTAATGTACACTTTTGTACTCTGTATTTCAACTCTCACATCTAGGTTTGAATTGTATAACAACTTCAAGGTCAAGGTTACGCGCAAACTCAGGAATTAGGGAACAAAACATCCAAAGCCGATATCGCATTACAGTGCACGAATTCGGGGACATATAGAAGACCTATAAAGCTAGACTGCACTTCCAGCCACGAAGGCTCTCGGGCCGGCCCTTCTGCTTTACACTGTACAATCTGATATCAACGACGCGTATTGAAGTACTATATGAACCCGAGTTGGAGTTGATTGCACGAGGGATATAAATGACCCGAGTTCTGTCAAGTCCAAAGAGGACCGATGAGTTAAGATAGTTGAGATGACCGGGGTGATATTTTCACGCTGTACATGGTTCCAGGGAACGAAGGCGTCGAGCTGATGCTAGACCTAAATTCGGAAGTTGCAAAAGTAACACTATAGCTTAATTTTCTTAGTTGATCTGTCTACATTACGAGCTGGATACCGTATCTCACCACAAGTCAAAGCAAAACAATCGACTAGTATTATCATAACGCTTCACTGACATCTGAACGACTTTCCTGTACTTCTGAACGAAGTCTTTGGTTGCTCATCCTCACGACCATGATGTCTCCGACGATGGACCCTCGAGTCACTTCGTGGACGGACATGATATTATGGGCCACTTCGACCGCGAATTTGAAGGCCGACGTCTCTGCAATCTCCTCAAAGAGGATGCCATTGAAGACGACAGTCCAACAGCTCCCTCGGAGTACAGCCTCACGCCGTCCCAGACGAGGCCTGCCCCCATGACATACGTCACCGAGGTCGCTGTCCTCCAACTGCGAACAAGTGACGACGACTTGAGTGTTGACAGGTTTGGCGCAGCCTCCTCGCAGGACATCGCCTGGCGCCTGGTCGAGGCGCCGGACGGAGTCTTGACCGCAGCCAAATTGAGAAGTAACCGGGCTTTCCAAGAACCGAGGTGGAGGAGGTCACCTAGCAGAAGTTGATACGACTTGAAGAAGAGAAGTAGCGCCGTCGTCGGGCTCGGAATGGGAGATCTGACCTGGTGAATAAAGCCACTGACGTGCCTGAGTAGGCCATGACTGGCGCCTGCCGAGGCGCCGGTCGAAGTCTTGACCACAGCCAAATTGAGAGACTGAGCCTGAGCTTGAATCCTTCTTGCATCACACGCGAGTCAAGGAATACTTGGAGGAGTACGGCGACCATTTCTCTCTCGGCTCCTTTATCCACCTCAGCACTGAGGTTGAGCTGGTGGAACCGCTCGACCAAGGTCAATGGCGAGTGACGAGCCGCCGATCGTGTCACTCAGCTCGAACACCGTGGGCTGGAAGAGCTTGGGCGCGGCGGACAAGTGCCTGGGGGCGCAGGGCAGGCCCCGATCACGCACACCTTGAGCGGGCACATCCTTCTTCAAACGATAAGAGAAAGGGAAAAGGTCGCGAAGAACTAAACCGGCTCCACCGTCGCAGATGTAGCAACAGAGACTGAAGCTTCTGAGTGTTCAAGAAGCTCAGGAGAGTCACGGGAGAGAGAGATCGAGAGTGTATTTGATGTGGACGCATACAATAGAGTTTATCTCTCTGCTATTCTAGATCTTGGTGCCGGTGGAGAAAAGTGCGACAGCTCCACTGGCCAGTACCATGGAGAGCACGTAGTTGACGTGCGGCGAGACCCCGCGGAGGAGGTAGAAGGACGCTACCACCAGGATGGACAGGAACAGCGCATTGTTGTAGAAGATGGCGAACGTGGTGGACTCGTGCTCTGCAACCTCGTTCTTTTTCCACAGAATGCGCTCATCCTTCTCTTTGCGACTGATCTTCTTGTCGTCGGCAAACTTCTTGCTCATTTCCTGCGAATATAGAACTTTCATATGAGGGATCATGAGGCTGATGATGGCAAGTAATGAGGTTTCACCTTGGTAACTGCGGCCTCGCGCTTGACGGCGATCTTGTGCTTGAGCAAGTGCTTGGTATTCCTGTACGCGAATGCGACGAGCCAGGTGGAAGCGACAGTGACGAGGCCAAGGAGCAGCACCAGCGAGGCCACATCGAGCTGGTGGATTCGCCAGAAGAGCCACACCGGCACTACAGAGACCACGAACGCGTTGCCGTAGAACAGCAGGGAGCTCTTGGTGGACACCGTCTTGGAGAAGTCCTGCAGCAGCAGCTCGTCCTCTTTGGACAAGCCCTTCTTCGTCGTCCCCATGATCGTTGGTAGTTGAACTGGCTATGTGTTGTGTCCCCTTCCTCCACGTCACTTTGGGCCAGCGGCTTGCAGTTGTTTACAGGCAGGCAGCAGACGAGGCTGCCGGTGCTGGAAGGCTGTCAGTGCGGAAGTTCAGGAGGATAAGGGAGAAAGCTTGTGGCCATGATAATTATGGTTTACCTTGACTCATCATGCACTCCAACAGGGGTGACGCTTCCAGTTGTCAGCGATTATGAGTCATTCTGTTGTTGATACATTATTCGCTAGTTGCCCAGGATGACTCGAGATCGCCTGAGAGAACTCCAACTTGCATCAGTGGTCCGCCAAAGATGTACTCTGAAGAACACTGGAGTGAAACAGGAAGAAAATCACCTGGAGGAATTTCTGCGTCGCATTGAAGAACTGAACGAATTGCTCCACAGGGCAGAGGGCAACTTGACCAAGTCCAAAAAACTCCAGCGTAGTCTCCTCAAAGCTTCGACGCCTTCTGTGCAGGAAGAGAACGAGCTGAAGTCGTTGTACAGTGATACTAAACATCTGTGCTGGCTTATGAGGGAGTCCATCAAGGACTTGAACGCTAACATGTCCCAGGTTTCGCATGTCAACGTGAGAAAGATGCAAATGGGAGCATTCCAGAAGCGTCTGAACGAGTTCTACGCCAACTTTATAGACAATTACTCGAGGTACCACGAAGACATGGATAAGAGGCGACGTTACATACTTTCTTTCTTCGGCATTGATCATCAGGATGGGGATGAGCTCCTGGACGACTTAACATTGTCTGGAGGAATTGCCCAGCAACATCTTCTTCACCAGAGAAAACTAGCCCAGGCCCAGGTTTCACAGCTGCAATACCGATACGAGGACTTGCTAAAGTTGGAGAAGACCCTTGCCGAGTTGGCCGACCTGTTTGTTGAGACCACAGATCTGTTGTTCGAGCAGCAAGACAAGGTGGACACTTTGGTATGGGAGGTGGAGGGGTCGACGCACAGGGTCCAAGACGCACAAGTCGTCTTGGCATCGTCAAGAAAGAGTCGAAAGAAGAGGATTGGCAAGAAGTTGACCGCCGCTATTACGGTGGGGGCCGGGACAGCGGTCGCCACCGCCGTGGCTGCCATCCTTTTACTGTAATTTCCCGTGGCCCCCTCCTTTCTTATCTTCTCTGTCGGCTGCTGACTCTCCCTTTCCGGCATCAGGGCGACGAAGGAAGATCGTTTTCGTCCTTCGAAGATGCAGATCTTTGTGAAGACCCTCACGGGCAAGACCATCACCCTCGAGGTGGAGCCCAGCGACACCATCGAAAATGTGAAGGCGAAAATCCAGGACAAGGAGGGAATTCCTCCCGACCAACAGAGGCTCATCTTCGCGGGCAAGCAGCTCGAGGACGGCAGGACTCTGTCCGATTACAACATCCAGAAAGGCAAGTGCTGAATCGCTCTTTAAAGCTTGGGTTCAATTCACGTCGACGTTCATCTTTCCAGAGTCCACTCTGCATCTCGTGCTCCGCCTTCGCGGTGGCGTGATCGAGCCCACTCTGCGCCTCCTGGCGCAGAAGTACAATGCTGACAAAATGATTTGCCGCAAGTGCTACGCTCGCCTTCATCCGAGGGCCACTAACTGCAGGAAGAAGTCTTGCGGGCACACCTCGAACATCAGGCCGAAGAAGAAGATCAAGTAGAGCGAGGAGGAAGTCATTTTCTTGTGGGGAATCAAGTGGCGAAGTGTAAAGAGCTTTGCTTCCGATTGGCCAAAGTGGACGTAACTGAAATTACAGAATCTTGCTCCTCACAGACTATTGTGGTAGTATCTCTTTTCTGCCTTCTAATATGCTTGATTCTCTTGAGCAGCAGCATCGGCGTCAGATGTAGGTTCCGCTTGGTTACTGTTGGCAGCCTCTCGATCATCCAGAAGCATTTTGGCCTGATCAGTTTCATCACTACCACAGTCCCAATGAGTCACTTCTCCTTTGCGAAGGCTAGCGACTACAAGTCTACGCCGTCGTGCAACTTTGACCAGCTTGTGCACGTGTCACACTTAAAGTCTGGAGGTTTTGTCGTTCCCACGTGTGTATAAGGCTCGACTCTCAAGGCATGGCCGTACACTACTATGAACGACCACTGGAGGATAGAGGACACTTGACTGTCGACAAGTCATCCAAGTTGGCGGCAGCTGTTCATTGTGCATTGCTCTTGTCCATCTGGAGCGTCCACCTCCATCCTCATTAGTGGCCACGTCTCTTTCATGTGGATCTTCGGCATCATTTTTAGCACTGGAGTCACGGAAATGGATGCTTTCCCTCCAATCTTGGATTCCACTTAGCTATCCGAGGAAATCTGGCAAATGGTCGATGGAACAAAAAAGTATCCAAAACATCTGAGGGAATGCATTAGGACAAGTGTAATAGAACATCTACCTGTTGGGACCAAGATTGGCTAAGACGATTTACTCTGGAGTACTGATTGTGGTCGCAGCACTGTACTGATCGGCCATTTTGGTGCCTCTGCAGCCGAACATGCAAGGTCTCAAAATGCTTTTTGTACGACAGGTTTGGCTCTGTTTCATTCCTAATAACAATTGTTCAATTTCAATACCAATAACTGAATTGTTGTAGTCACGGTAGGTGTGATTTTGACCTCAAATCTAAATCAACAACTTTGTCGGCTCCGTACTCTACGACCACAAGCACTTCTGATGTTGCCCAACTTCCTGATCAATAAGCAGACACCAGGGATCATTTCAGCCAAACAGCTTATGGTATTATTACAATTTGCCAATAGTCGATGCGTTAGTTCCATTCGTCTAAAAACTGAGGAGGAAGTAGGTGAAACATTGAAGCGCAAAGAGACCGCCTTAAACGTGACTTCAGCCATCAAGATCAGTTTCTGACGTCTCCCAAGTCGATGACGATACGTTCTTGATCGGGCTGGCAGCCGTTCGGGACGGAGAACGAGTTGCACTCTACACAGTTCCACTACAGCACTTCGGTCAGATCTTGATCTGAGTCCTGGCTGTCTGGACAAAGACGCGACTTCCGTGAGCATGATCTTGCCACCGACCGGCTCATGGCCCGTGTATGACGATGCCTAGAAGCTGTGTGACACTTCACAGTGCATTTTACCAGGCCTGTTTTCTTCACCGGAGCCGTTTTGCCCGTCCGACCGACTGTCCAGGTTCCCGTTGCAGTTTCCGGATGCGCTTTCACCCTCTCCTGCTTGAGCGAGCGGGAGAAGCTGGCCTGTTTTTACCTCGGGCGAGCGAGCCGAGAGCGAGACCTAGGGGAAAATCCGGCGATTGTTCTCAAATATTTTGAAGTCTCAAGTCAAAACCGTCTCCGTGATCTGTGCTGGCATCTCGGACCTGGAGGAGTGAAGTTCTGTCAGCACCATCTGCATCGCCACTGGGGAGGCCGTGTGAGCCAGAGCTGACATGGTCGTGGGCACGAGACAGGGAGTGACCCCCCTCCGCACTGTAAGAGCAGATATCCCCTCCCCCCTTGACTGAACAAAGTGGACGCATATTCAGTCGTAGTGACCTGCAAGGGAGCATCAAGGTGGGATAGGGGTAAGGCCCCCGTCCCATTGCTGTGAAAAACGGGTGGAGCCCCCTGGAAAGAAAGGGTTATTTGATAGCAGTTGCTCTTTGGGCTTGGAGGGAGGTCTGACCCGCCCGAGTTGACCTGGATGATCGGCCCAGGCGTACTCCGTGCAACGAACGCCAATCAGTGATGTCCACCTACGATCTACAGCGTTGGCAAGTTGTCTCCTGGAGGCCGGACACATTTTGCGTCATTTTGACGTCTGCATGAATTCACCCGACGCTCGAGTGAAGTAGAGCGTCGGCGTCGTCTGCGCAGAAAACGTGCACGGCAGAGTCAAGGTGGAGTGATGAGACCATGGATGTGGCCTTCTAAACCGCGCCATGGAGTCCGCGACCAGCCGCGTTTCCGTCGTGAACAACAATAATGGCCTCGCCTTGGAACAGTACAGATACGTGAGGTCGCTCATGCCGGCGGCGCCGCCGCATTCATTCAAGTCGCTGCACATGATTGATGAGTCCGGCACCGGGGGCGGCAGCAGCTTCCAGTGCAGCCTCCGGCTGAGGCTGGACACTCAAGAGAGCTTTGTGAAATGGGTGAAGACGTTCGGCGCCAATAGTGAGACTGAGTGGAGAGAGGAGGTGGGCGGCAAGGAGTCCGCCATGACGTTCAGATGTGTCGAGCTCCAGTGCTGTGCGACCATTCAGATGCAGCTGGTGGAGGACGAGGAGGACGTCAAGTACGGTTACCCCTGTGCGGTCAGCATCCAGTTCATGCATAACCACGACTGCATAGGAGGCGAAGGTGGTGGCGGGTCCGAGCTTCCAGACAACAGCCTCTTTCCAGCTTTGGCCGAGTCGTTCCTACAGCAACGGCTGGAGGACTGCTCGCAGCACATGTCCTCCGTCCAGCCGGATAAGCAAGACCTGGGACGAAGACTCAATGAGGCCATGCAAACAATCAAAAGACTGCTGAAGGACGAGAAGGCTTGCGGAGCAGTCGAGCACTTTGTCGTGACCGTCGAGCGACTGTACAAGGACGGTGAGCTGGAGACTGTACTGAGAGCCTTTGGCAAAGTCCAGCCACCGAGACTGTCCCGGAAGAAGAAGAAATCCGCTGAGCCTCCGCAGTCAACCGCAGCCTCGCCTGGGAAGCGCAGGAAGCGATCTCGCTGTGGCGCATGTGAAGGCTGCGCCAACAGGGACAAAACCCAGGACTGTCGTCAGTGCAGAAACTGTCTCGACCAGAAGCGCTATGGTGGCCCCGGCAGGCTGAAAAAGGCCTGTCTCAAGCGCTCGTGCATCATCATGAGCTCCCCAGAGATGGAGGCAATGGACGCAGCAGTGGGTCAAACCGCCATAGCCGCCGCGGCCGCTGCCCCAGCCTCCTCCTACGTTTCGGCCCCAACCATGCCTATGACCATGTCGGACCAATCTCCTGCGGCGGTGCTGTCCTGGCCAGGTGGACCCGAATATGCGCCCACCTTCGAGGTGAGGTCAACACCTGGACTCGCTTGATCACCCTTGCCAGCTACTGTTGTTCTGTTTCAGGTGAATCAGCCCATCCATTTCTCGTTCGAGCCCGCGGAGAACTCGACGACGTCGTCCGCAAACGATTACTCCTCTGCTTTGCACCTGGATATGATAGCAGAAGAGGCTGCCAGACATCACGGCATCAACTGAAATGCTGTGACCTAGTCCAGAGATTGAACCTGACTGCTGTGATTCATGAAAGCGGGGTCGAACTACTTGGCTATGTCTATCTGGTCTCTCCTGACAGTACATGGGTGCCATCACATCGAATCGCTGTTCTTGCCTACGTGCATGTTTCTCAGAAACATTTTCATCAGGTGGGCAAGCCTGATCAGTTGTCCCGATTGCAGTTCATTAAACCGACCTAGTAGCCCATCATGCACTCGTTTAAGTCACGGAAGAAGAAGATCCTACGAACCCGAGGTCGCTGAACCGCTGGACAAACTGCCATGGCTACCTTGGCCGCCTCCATCGCCGACAACGCGATCACCAGCAGTGCCATGTCTAGGCTATTTCCCAGTTCTTGTGTCTCTCCTTTGAGTTCTTCTTCTCAATGAGTTCACCAGTTTGGCTCGCCTCGATGCGGCTGATGTAAAAGACAGCATTGGTACCTTCCTTGACCTCGGCACCTCCCACATCCCACTGATAGGCCGCTGTCCAGACAGGAAGAGTGAGTGCAGGATGGTTGGCAAAAGTCTGGCAGTTTTGCTCAGTTGGATTTTGAACCATTGACCAACCAAAGACGATCTTCAGAGCAGCAGTAGCAAATGATATTGGCAGACAAAAAAACAAGCTCAGACATCACATGTCAGAATCGCTACTTGCACAAAACAGCCAGAAAGCTTATTAAATTAGCTGCTGTAACATGATTGACTATTTCTGTCACTTCACCATTATATTAGGCGATTCAGCCGCAAAGTGCCCAAAATTAGCCGCCAATCCAATAAATGGGACTCAATGGTACCCCTTCAATTCTCAACATCAGATTACCTTCGGGGGCAAAGCGCATGGACTGCAAGAAGTGCATGGTCTCATACAATTTTGTATAGTTTAGATTCAAAATCACTCAGGTACCTGAGCCATTCATTAACAGTCAGCTGTGTCACCAATCAGTCTGGTCATGCTCAATCGGCCCAGAAATATCTTAGACAATGTCATGAGTGTTCATGAATTTCGGGCTTCTATTACATAAACACACGAACGTGAGTGTATTTGGCCATAGTGAAGGTTTCTCCTTCAAGTATTATTTAGTTTATAATGCAAGGAACGATGAGATTGAGCAGTCTTGTTGATGAGCATGTCAGAGAAGAGCAACTTGCTGTTTCTGTCCCGTCGTCCAACTTGTAGCACTGTGATTTTTCACTCACCTTCTGATGCAAAATCAATGCTGCTCTAAGCAACGAGCTATTGTGAGAGGTCTTCAGCATCACTTGGGACGTCGCCGCCGTCGCCGCCGTCGCCGCCGTCGTCGCCGTTCCAGCAGTCAGCACGAAGTACGTAGACTGATAAGAAAACCGGAGTGAACAGGATTTCTTCTCCATCCTTGCACCGTGTTCGTAACGTTGTGGCAAAGGAGATTTATCCCCCTCGCCTCCTACATTGGACACAAGGCTTTGATGCTCGCTGAGGTTGTCGTTATTGCAACTTTTCTCCGTTTCTTTTTCAGCCGCAGCCCCAAAGTTTTCGCAGTTTACCCCGGCCAATCCTGAGCTCCGCGTCCAAGCACAAGCAACTGGTCTCGATCAGTCTGTCGTAGGACGTCCTGGGGTTAGTTTGTTGTCGGGACGCAGGCAGCTATGAAGGTAGGGCCAGTGCTCTCGCAGTGTACAGTATGTGCATTAGATGTACGCATACAGCTCTGAGTGCACTGGGGGTTCTCACCAAAGTTGGGACTAAAGTACACTAACTACTTAAAAGTGGTTGCATCAAACAGTTGCTTCACTGCATAGAGTGACTTGGCTGCAACTGCACTGCTCAGTGGACACGAATCAGACAATTCCCACTCATACTATGACTTCTTTAACTTGAGTCACGATTTACACTTCAAATCACATAGCAGGATCGAGTAAGATGAATGTATAAAAGTTTTAAAGAAGCAAAGCCACTGTTTCTTTCATTTTTGTTTGACGGCAGTGACCTATAAGCTCACAATTTACTCGTTGACTCTTATTTAACCAAATCAGACTTTTTCCTCATTGACTTTCATACTACAATTTTGTCATAATACTGTTCAGTCAGGGTCAATAAAACATTTGACTTCTAGGTCGTAACGTGACATGTGTAAACAGATTTTACATGTGTACGTCAAAGCCAAACTTTCGACCTACACTGGGATGTAGTCCATGAACACTTACAGTGTATGAAGACAGGTGTAACTTTGGACCCACAGTGAGATGTGCATCCTGATCCTGCACTGGTATCAATGCGCTTATGATCATCTCGCAGGCGTCGCCCATTCTGTGTCGAACTTTCCGTCCATCGCCACGCCTACTTCAACAGGCGAAGCCGATGCCTCCGGCGCCTGCTCCGGCTCCGGCGGCGTCGCCGGGTCCTCCCGCGCCTCGGGTGCCCTCGTTTGACAGCGCGATGAAGACGAGAAAGACCAAGTTGAATCCTGCACTTCTGACGTATTACAAGAATCCAGTCTACGTCACTAGGGGGTCCATGCAGTGGCTCTGGGACAACGAGGACAAGAGGCATGGATCACTTCACTTTGATCCGGCAGAACACGTGTAGATCACTACTCATTTCCGCAGGTACCTGGACTTGTTCGGCGGCATCGTGACCGTGAGCGTCGGTCACTGTCACCCTCGCGTCACTTCTGCCCTCAAGGAACAGTTGGACACCCTGTGGCACACCACCAACATTTATCTCCATCCCAAGATCCACGAGTACGCCGAGAGACTCGCCGAGACGCTGCCCGACAAGCTCAACAGCATCTATTTTGTCAACAGCGGCTCAGAGGCCAACGACCTCGCAATGTACATGGCCAGGCTGTACACAGGGAACTACGACATCATCACGTTCAGGAACGCTTACCATGGTGATGATGGGAGCTGTCGGATGTCTTTGTTTCGTGCAACTGGTGTGACTCTCCTTTGCAGGCATGAGTCCCTATACTATGGGGCTGACGGCTCACCGTGGTTGGAAGTTCCGCGTGCCCACGTCTTTTGGCATCCACCACGCAATGAACCCCGATCCCTACAAGGGCCTCTTCGGCGGGAAGAAGTGCCGCGACTCACCAGTGGACATCGACAGGGAGTGTCAATGTCAACCAGGAGAGTGCCAAGCCACGCAAAAGTACATTGATCAGCTGGAAGAGGTGACCAAGTCGTCCTGAACCAACTGAAAATGATCACTGAAATTCATCTCGATCAGGTTGTCAGGTATTCACTGCCCAACGGCCCGAGCCTTGCCGCCTTCTTTGCCGAGTCGATCCAAGGAGTCGGTGGCACCGTTCAGTATCCCAAGGGCTACCTAAAGAAAGCCTTTCAGAGAACCAGGGAGTTGGGGGGAGTCTGTATCTCGGACGAGGTATGCCAGTACCTCTACGTGTACCCGTAGGGCCAGGGGGTCCGACAGCCCTCGCGTACCTCTCCTCTGTTTCCACAAGGTCCAAACGGGTTTTGGCCGCACCGGTGACCACTTCTGGTCCTTTGAGTCCCACGACGTCGTGCCTGACATGGTAACCATGGCCAAGGGGATAGGAAACGGATTTCCATTGGCAGCGGTTGTCACCACTCAGGAGATTGCACAAGTCCTCACTCAAGTAAGCCCCTCTTGGTCTCTTGCTCGAGTGACAGCATGCTACGCACAGATGTACTACAAGTGGTAGTGCGTATACTTACGAGTATGAGCGTTTCCAGGCCACACATTTCAACACTTTCGGCGGAAATCCAATGGCCTCGGCCGTGGGCATCGCCGTGTTGGATGCCCTTAAGGAGGACGGGTGCCAGGAGATCAGCAAAGATGTGGGAACGTACTTCCTGCAGGAGTTGGGGAAGTTCAGGGAGAAGTATCAGGCAAGTCCTTTGCTCAGAGGAGTCATCCAAAAAAACAGTAAAAAGGCAGAGCTGACATAATTCTAGAGACTCCACGTATCTAGTAGCTAAGTGCACTTGCTCTCACAACTACTTTTTTCTAATATTCCCCTAATGCATTACAGATGGTGGGTGACGTCCGAGGCAAGGGCCTCATGATTGGCGTGGAGATGGTGGAGGACAAGTCCTCCAAAAAGCCCTTGTCGAAGGAGCGCATGCTACTGATCTGGGAAGAGTTGAAGGACCAGGGGGTGCTGGTGGGCTTGGGCGGAGTCGACAAAAATGTCTTCCGAATCAAGCCACCAATGTGCATCACCAAGGCTGATGTAGACTTTGCTATTGATGTCTTTAAGCATGGATTAGACAAGTACAACAACTGAAGATGTATCATAGCTAAAATAAAAGTCATCTAAGCATCCCTAGATCGAAAGTAGCTGGTCAACTGGCAAAGTTTCTAGAAGCATCAAGCCAAATTTCATCTGTTGCTCATGCTAGGAACAAATTTGGCGGATTGATCGTAAGATTGCTTCGCTGGCTTCCGGGATGCCGGAAAGTATTCGAAAAGAGAGGTTCCGAGACACAGAGGTGGTTGTTGCGAGAACTCTTGTCCGCAGAGTTGCCATACGTACGTGACTGTCGTACGTGGACAGCATCAGGGCCCCTCTGTGGCTGACGGATCTGGCTTTGGGTTCGGGACCGAGATGTGGCAGCTCTATGTTTGACAACAGCCAAGAGAATCAAAGACTTTTGGTCACCAGCTCAGCTGCCATCTTTTCCTCTAGATCGGGACTGTCCTATCCTTGTGGAGCCATGTCTGGCTCCGGGCTGTACTCCTTCTTCGGCGGTGACAAGTTAGCCTCTTTCTGGCGCATCGTCCAGAAGAACGGTGGCATCCGCAAGTCCATACGTGTCCTCTACCAGACCGACGATCTCAAGGACGGGGAGCTGGTGGGCGAGGACAAGTTCGGCAACAAGTACTTTCAGAACAACAAGTACTTTTACGGAAGAAACCGATGGGTGAGTCATGTGGACATTAAAAAAAAGTCGAATCCAATCTGGGGATACCTGCGTAACCTTAACCGGTGCGAGCGGAAACAACTCCAACGTGTAACTCACGGAGGATGAAACCGTGGTTTCTACGGGGTGCTGGTTGGACCACGGGCCTTTCTTGCTCCTCTTGTCACGAGGCCCTGCTGGCCTTGAAAAATGTTTACAGAGCAAAATGAGGATAATTCTTGTTTCACAACGGTCAACTCATGTATCTTTCTTCATGGCGTTGTACTTCATTTCGGTATACCAAGGATTGCCAAGGGGGATCAGCAACCAAGATGTGGGCCCTTGACATGGTCTGAGCACACTTTCAGGTGATCTATAACCCAAAGCACAATCTGGAGTACGACGGCAGCATGATCCCGGCCGAGTGGTTCGGATGGATGCACTACAAGACGGACACTCCGCCTACCCTGAAGGCACCCGTCAAGTACGATTGGATGAAAGATCACGACATGAACCAGAGCGGGACCAACAAGTCCTACATGCCCTACTCCACGACGAGGCCCAAGGTCGAATCCTGGCGGCCCGGGCAGGCGGCTTCTGCCAGGAGGATAGGGGATCAGTGACTATTGGTGTTGCCGTAGTGGTGAAGTGAATTACTAGGTTAGATTTTCATGCAGTTGTTCGTATAATAAAGAGTGATATGTGTACAACTGTGCTGAAGTGATCTCCCTCTCTCCGTCACACACACACACACGCAGACGTACATACGATGACTTTGCTTTATATATATATTAGCTGTGTGTGTGTGTTTCAATGGGCGGGAGCGCGCGCCAGACTCGTGTACTCTTCACGTGCGTGTGTAAGTCTGCTGCGGGCCACTCCAAAGTTGCGTGTGATGGCAGTAGGTGCATCACCAGCCTCAATACGCGCGAGCATTTTTTGCCGCAATTCTGCCATGCTTGAATACTCTGTATTTTGCAAACGAAACCTCACATTCATTGCAACCTTTCACAAAGTGACAAATTAAAAAAAATAATGTTTTGATGTCATAAAATATGTTTGAAACAGTGTCTGAGATCAATGAACGCACCCAGTAGCACACAGATTCTGACACAATTTTCACCAGGGGGAACTGTTGAGAAAAATCAATTTTTATTCAATTTTCATCACACAGCACACAGATTCTGACTGAGATTTTTCTCTTCACAAGAATCGTGAGACAAAACCAACTTCATCAAGTAGGTTTCACAGTAAATTCAAGGAAATTTCATGAGAGCAAGTTAGAGTCCAGGAACTCGGCCAATTTCTGAAATGCCTGGGGGATAGAGAGAGAACTTCTGTTCGAGGACCCCGTAATTGTCGATGATGACGTTTATCATCCCTAACTCTCCTCCGAAGAGGGAGGCGTCGGCGGTGCTTTTGACACCCGTGAATTCCTGCTGGTGTCGGCCGGAAAATCTTGGTATTTGCGGATCTTCTTTGGCCCGCACGTCACCGATCCGAGTGTAATGGTCAAACCCTCCGCCGGCGGGTGGGAGAAGTTTGTCACCGTCGACAACGGAAAGTTCTGGCATTCCTCAATGTCTTCTCTGGTGTCAAGGTCTGAAGCACAGATCAGGTCATTTTTATAGGCTGCAACAATTAAGACGAATCGGCTGGATTTTTTCTTGGTCGAGCTTTCAACTACCAGACTACTACCAACTACCAAGCTAACTACCAGTGCCTTACCGTGCACAATGAATCCGTCAGATCCTCCGGCAAATTTGCCGCAAAATGCCGAATTTTCGGCCCATCTGGCAACACTGCCCCCCGTACTGATCATGTGATGTTGATCTCCCGTGGGCAAGTCTGAACAAGATTTATCTCGCTGTTGATTTCATAGTTGCTCTACAAGTCGACCAGGTACACGAGTGGTCGATTGTCGAGATTGATTACTTAATACGAAAGTGACCAGGACAAAATCGCTCTTGGCTTCACTTTTGCTAGACCTGTTATCGTGCCACTGAGCTCGAGTTGTGTGTGGAGTGAGCGCGCCTTAATATTTGAGCTTAAAACTAATGCAGAGAGAATAAGAGCCAGATATTGGTAAATCCCATGATGTTAATGTAACTTCTGGAAGGTAATCTGGGTGAGAGAGAGATGAACATTTTAACAGACTTATAACTAAGATATCGAATGATCTGGCGAACCATCAACTTGAGCATTGACTTCAAGTTCCTCGTGTTCAATGTGCCTGCCCCGTCACCTTGCTTCTGGCAGAATCCACTAGATTCAAGTCATATGACGGCTTCATTTTGCTGTCAAGGTCTCCATCGTCCTTCGCGGGCTCCTGGAGATCGTCGGCGCGGTGTCTCCAGCTATCGGTGGTATTCTGTCCTCCCAATGAGTCCCGAAGGGTCGACAGAGACAAGTGAAGGCGTTGGTGAAGCCGTCAGTGATGGAGATGGAGATGGGGTTGTTACTCCTACAAGAGCCCGTACACGAGTGAGCGGGCTGGACACACTTGAACTAGAGTACAAGCTCACAGTACGGCCAGCTGGCTGGCTCACCAGATATTCTGACCAGAACTTCGTATAACTAGAAAGTACACGGGGTCATAGCTAGTCATTTGTTAGTCTTTCAATCCTTTGTTTTTGACTATGATTTTGATAGTTCACAAACCATAACTATGTTATTATGATGACAATGACTATAAGTCAATATATTCCATTAGACTTATATAATAATAGTTTCTGTAAAATGTCATCTAACTCTTTTAAACCCTCATTTTTACCATTAACTTTCCTTGTTTCAACAACTTTTTGTTTAAGTGAAAATTTTTCAAGGTCTTCTGAAGATTTAGTCCATCTCCTTATCCTTATCCTTCTACTTGCCCCTCTTCTCCCTCTTCTCCTTCCCCTTCTTCTCCCCCTTCTCCTTTGTCTCTCCCTTATCCTTAGCATTCTCCTTTGCCTTCTCCTTGCCCTGCTTGTTCCCCCTCTCCTTCTCTGTCTCCATCTCCTTCTTGCCCCTCTCCTGCCTCTCGATCTCCTTCTCCTTCATCTTGCTCTTCTTCTTCTCCTTCGTCTTGCTCTTCTCCTTAGACTTCTCCTTCTCCATCATGTCGACTGGCCCAAAGGGTGGATCGCTTTCCTTCCTTCCTCCCTGTACCACAACACTCTGGTGATGGCTGCAAAATATGAATTTTGAATTACACAGCGCACATGAGCTTTCTCGCAAGGGAGGAGCAAAGAGCCAAAAAAACCGAGAAGGGGAGGGGTTATGTGGTGCTTCCCCCCTTCCTTGGACACGGGCTACACACACACACACACTCACACTCGTACATGCGGCCCTCGCGATTTATCCCTTGAGATTATAGAATCCCTGATTTATAAAGTGAAATTGCAGATTTATGCCGCATAACAGTCCCAGAAGGTGCCTTTGATGTACGTGGTAGACGCTAGTACTGTTATGGCATTTTTATTCATGGGAAATTACTTGAGAAAGATAAAAAACAATGTGTGACATTGATCTCTAAGAGATTCTCCTTTGAAAGCCTGTGCCTGTGGTCGGTTGCCCTGCACCGATGCATGCTGAAGGTACTCTCCACGTTGGCCCTGGTGATCAGGATGAACAGCATGTTGGCAACGTCAGACACTCGGGAGAACAGCCCTTTGCTCTGTTTTTGTATACTTCAAACACTTCCATATCTCTGGCAATAACGGACCTCGACCACAGTTTCAATGGGCATTGGTGAGGACATAATCGGATTCTTGCGCTCCTGCAATCAAAACTAACAACCTATGGTTCATAGGGGACCAATGGCCCCTGGGACAGACATCCTGCCCACCACGTTCAGGTCGAGAAAGCAAACAGCGTCATGTGTGCATAGCGAGCGTCATGTTTACATCACGCATCGTCTCGCCGCAGTATTCAAGGGGTGAAACCTCTTGCCATGCTTCCTTGAACAGCGTTGGCTTTGGATCGATCACTAGAGAAGAGCAACACTCTTTGGTGAATGACAGCATCACTTTTGGGACAAGTTTGTGCCGAAGCACGAATTTTACGTGGTGACTGAAGTTCTCGTTTGTCTATTTTAACTTGGTTGCTGAAGTTGGACATTCGGATACTTTCCACAAAAGATTATGCATAGCGGTCCTGAGCAGTGTCCGTCCACAGTGCCGTCTTAGGCATCCTGGCCTTCTGCGAAGTTGTTGAAGAACACGCTATGAACTCCAGTCAAAGCGGCTTTGCTTTCTAGCCGCACGAGACCTTTCTGGTTGTCTCAGTCACAGGTATGGCTTAGAGCATTGACTGGGGCCAAGGGTGGCTTTCTTCATCCTCATGTGGCCTGCAAATACCAACTACTGCTTCTACGGTGAAGTCTAGAGTGCAACAAAATGTCCCAACAATCATTGAGGAGGTGAGGATGGCTTCTCTTACCTTTGCTGTACTGTGCCACATCTGTTCCTACTGCTTCAAGAGAGTCCGAGGACGAGCTCGTGACCGTGAGCAAAGCTGTGGAGGAGAGGGAGAAGAGGAAGGGGAGGAAAAAGAAAAGGAGCAGCAAGAAACACTCCAACGAGCAAGGCGAAACCCACAATGTCGATGAGGATGAGGACGTTACTGGCTCCAGGATGTCAATGCAGAGCAGCGACAAGAAGAAGCGGGGGAGGAAGTCCACGGAGGAGACCCCGAGCAAGACAGCGTTGGATGAAGAGAATGAGCAGGCAATGCACGTTGCAAATTTGGACTGACACATTCTGTAGGGCTGGGTCGAGTCTCGGCTCGGCTCGGCTCCATGGGGGCAGAACGCCCCCCCCCCCCCACACACACAAAGTTTTTGCACTTTTGCTTCCAAAAATTGGCCGGAAAATGCAATCTTCCGAAAGGAAAAGCATTTCGTGCTTCTGGAATGCACCAGTGCCAAATTCTGGAAGTCTAATACTCTGGAACTTTTACTTACTCATGTAACTTTTATAGGTGGATTCAATGTTGGCTGATCGAGAGAGACGTCGCCGCAAGAAAAGGTCCAAGAAAGGCTCTCAGCAGTCACTCAGATCCTCCGGTGGAGAGGAGACTTTTGCCGATCCAGCTCTAGCATTGGCAATCAGGGAACTTCAGGTTAAAGCAAGACAGCAATTTCGTTTGAATGCTGGCAGTGGTGCCTGGTGCAGCAAAGGTTGGAGACAAATGCTGGAATATTAACAATGTTGAACCTGACCTGAGGCTGCAATCAGCACAACTTTGACGATGATGAGATTCCACTTTCTTGTCCATAAGATTCTGAGAAGAAAAAAAGCACTTTTGGTAGGCAGGGTGTTGGAACCAAACATTCACCTCGAATGTTATTCTTCTTACCTTTGCCAACCGGCCAACATGAAACAAAAAAGGGAACCTTCCTAGAGCTACTCGCTAGTTCATAACTTCATCCTTACCTCCTTATGATTGGTACTGTGTGCAATATACAGGACGATGCGGATGACATGGCTTCAGTTTCTGCATCTGCTCATGACCATGACACCCTGTCCACGGCAGGCAGCCGTGCCCTGGCTGTCCCTTCCCCCATCAGGCCGGTGTTGCCAGTCAGCTCACATGTGGACAAGGTCTACACCGAGAAGGCTGGTGGAGGTTTCATCAACAAGAGGAAGGGAGCAGCAAATTCCATCAAACTCTCGAGGTCAGAAAACATACTGAACCTTTTGGCTTCAGAGGGGCCTTTTTCAGCCTCAGTATGCAAACTACAAACTGTAGATGTTTCACTGCAGCAGACGAGATTAAGTCTGGAAGATCACACTGAAAGTGACTTTCACCACTTGTAAGTAAAAGTTGATTGGGTTACCCACTGTGGTACAATGTGCAAGACAATTTGAGCAACAACAATCTTGAGCTCACGACAACAATATAAGGTTCGTGAGGATTGCTGCGACTAGTATATTAGCAATAAGGTAGAGACTCTGAATTGATGTTAAACTTCCCACCAAAAATAGACACTTTTCTCTACTCGGGAGCTGCAAAAAGAAGAGCAATGTGCACTACTGCAGATTGAAGTGAGAGACTTTGAAAAGCTCTGCACAGACTTCTGACTATGAGCTCAATCATCATGCCAGCAAGCCTCAATGTCTATCAGATGTGTGTTTATTCCTTTTTTATATGTGATGTTCAGCGTGAATCCTGCTCTGAAAGAAGACGACCAAGAACTGTTGAAACTCCAGCAGACTCCGCTTGAGCTTGGCTTAGAGAGCCAGAAGATCTTCAGGTCTGTCGGGGTATTTTGTCACGGATTCCTGGCTGGATTGGCCTCCTGGCAGTTGTTCATGGTGAGCTCTTGTCTTCATGATTATGAATTACTTAGCACCTTATCATCTGCTCCGTGCAGGTCTACACCCTGGCAGATGCAGAAGACGAGCCTCTGGACTTCGTCAACCTGTACGCTCCGCTTGCACAGCCATTCAACTTCATGTTCTACCTTCTCACTGTCATTTGCACTATTTCCATCCTGGACAGGTTGTGACAATTTAGCCAAGTACCTTAAAGACATGGTCATGGTCTCTACTTGATCATTTTAATGATTTAGATATGATTTTGCTCAAGTGCATTACCTTCGCCCTGGTGCAATCGCCATCGTTGTGTACTGCGCCACCCTCTTGGTCACCTTGACCACAACAAAGCTGGATGACAGGATCAGCTTGCACATGGTCAACTCCACATGGCTGGATCAGCTGGCGACGAAGGTACACATTTTTATCTTATACCAAGAGCAGTGATTTGGAGGCCTACGTCCCTAGTTGTACTGGAGGCTTCTGTCATCTGTACTTTCAGTGGCATTAACAAAAGAATGTAAAATGCTTTCGTTATTGGCTGCAAATTGGAAAAAAAGTGAACTACAAAGTCAGGACAGTCTACGAAAGGCTACTACACACACACACACACACAGCTATTTTCCACGCTGGATGCACTCCACGGTCTACTCCCCTTCCACTGTGTTGTCTTCGTGGATAAGATCTCCTGCTACGTGTACGTGTGTATGAGGGAGTATGAGGCTGGAAGCCAGAGAGGATTGAGAAATTCTGTCCAAGTGTTACGTTGTTAATCCACGTCATATCATCACCACATCAATCAATCTTGCACAACATTTTTATACTGATGATTTCTGTTCCAGTTACTTTTGCCTTCAGCCTTGCCTTAATCAGTCTCTCTCATTTAGGACTTACAATACGAGCTGTCAATCTGGAAGAGTCTGAATCTCTGCCGCTCTGTCTGCGTCATCATTGGCTGGCTGATGGTGGCTATGAGACCAAGCACAGATCTGTTGTCCAAGCACCTGAGGAAGTTGGGGGTTCGGAAGCAGCAGCAGTGGGAGTCCTCGGAAAATGGAAGCAGCAAGACATAGCAAATGACATCGTGAATGTAAAGGGACACCTCATGTATGCCAGATTCTTTAATACACAGCGCTGAAATGTACCGATATCAACGGTATGAGAGGAATGTTACATATAATGACGCTGCCACTTCCAACGGGCAGACTAAGTTTGACTCCAGCAAGAAGCCCAAGTCCTACTTCCGACGGTCATATCAGTCACTGACAATGTGAAACGCACCTATCAGTTGGTCGCAGCTACTTCAGGTCAACTATACGACTCTATATATACAACCTTAGACACATGAGCAGGAAGGAGTATTCTGAGTCTCCATAGTGATGGAGACTCAGAATACATAGTGACTATGCTTCTAGGCACTTTGGGTAGGGAGTGCTCAAGAATGAGTGCAACCTACATGGTATCTTAAGGAAATTTGCATTATGAGCATATTAAATGGAGACAAACACCTTGAAATCTCCCTTGTTGCTCTGATCACTTTTTCAGGAGAACGATTCTGGTCACCTGATGAATTGAGTGAGACTCATCCACATTTTCAGAGACTTGTATTAACTATGGCACCATTTTTCACTTTGCAGCGTTTATTCCTCACTTAATGGGTATGGAATTAATTATTTATGGCAGGCTTCCACTCTTTAATTCAGCAATCAATGCGGCGAAGGACCTTTTCTGTCATACACTGCATACCTTTCTCCAGTGCAGAGCCTCAACGCACACTTCTAGGTAACAGATACAGTGACCTCAGGGGCCAGAGAACATTGCTCGTTGATCCAGGTGATTCCAGGTCCAGGACATCCGGAGATTGCTTTGCCAACAAAGCGACATCGTTGATCTGCTTGGCAGCCTCTTGAGGCAGGGAAACCACCACCTAGTTCATCAGATTGATCGGGTAGGCTCAAAAATATCTAAGTATGGGTGTCTCTTTGAGAGATTCTTCTTCAAAAAGTGAATAAAAGAAATGCCTCTCCTCGTCACACAATATAAGAAACTCCATCTCGAACAACGTCCTCATGGCGAAGTCGCTCATAGCCATAGAGGTTCCCCCTCCGCCCCCATCTTCTCAACGTGGGTTACTAATCAACCCCTTTTCATGCCCGATGTAGATGTGTATCTTCGCGTACATCGGCTTCGTGTTCAAGACGCTGTTGGACTTCGCGCACCTGTTCAGGGTCACACACTGAGGGGTCAAAACTAGTCGCATCCGAATGCGACGCGAATTTCGCTGTTGCAGCGAAAGCGTCCTCGGACAACTTTCAGCCAGTGGCAGACGCAAATAAGATAAGGACTCTCATTCAACCAAAAGTGAACATCAGAGGCCGGTTTAGAAGCCTCCGAGGCCAAGAGGACAGCAGAAACCTAAGATTCTTCTATTTTTCACTTTACCGTAGAACTCAAACAATAATATCATTCCTCGCGTGAAAGCAACTCTGACAATAGTGATGAGTCAAGAAAGCTTCTTTTCGAGCTGAGCCCGGTGAACCGCGAGTATCGGGCCCTTGTGATAACTTTCAGGTTTTTTCCACCCTGCCATCATCCAAACTCCTCTGCTCACTCAAGAAGCCTACTCGAGCTTGGCGGGCCCGCCTTGGAGCCGGGCTGCCAGTCCATCACTAACCTCGCATGCTTTTTCATACCTGTGTTCAAATGTGAATAACTGGCTGTGATATTGACGCTCCAAGTGGGGAGGAGGAAAACGCTGAAAAGACTGAAAATGAGCGTTCGTGATCTTGAAGACTTTATCCAAGTGATTGAGACGGCCGAGCAGCTCACGAAGACGCTGCCGTCGAGGCCCCTGCGTCCGTGGCCACAGCAGCCGCCGAGCGCGGCCTCCAGCTACCCCACGGACGTTTTCGGCCGCGACGATCTTGCTGCTGAACCCCGTCCGAGAGAGAAGCCCCCGGTGCCCAAGTTATGGAATCCCAGATCGGGATCCGAGTTCTTGGGCAGCTCTTGGGGGTCGGTGGGCGCACCCACGTCCTCCTCCGGCAGCTCGACTTCGCCCAAGACTGAGCCGTTTGATAGAAAGAGTTCGTCTGAAGGTATCGGGCTGGCTGCTGCAGTAACGCAGATATCGTCGCCAGCTTCTCCCCCGACGCCGTTGAGCAGGAACAGCACCAAGACTCAAACTGCAAGTGCGGCTAGTCCAACCTTGAAGCAGGAGCAGCCGCCGCAGCAAGGAGACGCCTCTCCCGCAGGGACAGTTGTAAACCCTCTTGTTCAGCTGCAGCAGCATGGAAGGCACGGACGCGTGCAGGCAACTGATCTCACTCCAGTCTCTTCTCCAAGTTCCTCGCCGGCCGCACCGAGGAGGAGACCTAGGCTTTCACTCAGACAAAAGGCTTACACTGCCGATCACGAAGAAACTAAACCAGAAGCGAGCATGAGGAAGCAACTGACAGAGATACCAAGTGCGACGACGCCCAGTCCGACCAAGAAGCTGACGTCGCCTCTGAGTCGACAGAATAGCATCGCGGTGTCGTCGTTGCCAGCAGAGACGCCGGTATCTCCACCGGCCAAACACAGTTCCAGCATGACCTCAAGTAATGAATCGACAAGTCCCAAAGATTCCTCGTCGTCTACAAAGTCCATGAGTAGTGTGGAGTCGGTCATCGAGTTATGTCCGAGTCCCCAGCTCTCACCCAAAACTCCGCCTCGACCGAGGGTGACCATCAGGCAAAAGAGCGTCAAGGTTCACGTCCACAAAGACTCCCAAGATAGCAAGAAGAAAGTCCAGAGGAGACCGCGGAGTGCGCCGCCGCCCAAGCAAAAGCCAAAGCCCCCTCCGCCGCCGAAGACTGTCGACCTGAGGAGCTACTCCAAGAGCCTGAAGTTGTTGGGCTTTCAGATCCCGTCAAACCGGAAAGAGGCCACCCCGTTAAAGCATCAGGAGGTGCAGGTGAAGACCAAGGAATCCAGGCTGCACACGAGGCTGAGAAGGCGAACTCAGTCTGTTTCGTGTCTTCATGACGTCATCGACGCAAAAGAACAGTTGTTGAAGGACGAGTTCAACGAGATCAAAAAGCCCTTGGCCACGGCCGTGTTCGAGGAGTGGTACTTCAGGAAAGAGTCTGAGAAGCTGGCGAAAAAGGGAGAAGAGGAAGAAAAGCTGAAGGAAGAGAAGAAAGCTAAAGAGATGAAGCACACTGAGAGCAAGGAGGCTTTCGACAACTGGTTGAAGGCAAAGAAAGAGAAGGAGGCAAAGAACGGGATGACGAAACTTAAAGAGACCAAGGGTAAGGAGAAGACGGAGAAGACGGAGAAGACGGAGAAGACGGAGAAGACGGAGAAGGACCTGGCCATGATTAAAAAGGCTGAGGAAGACTGGCTGGCGAAGAAGAAAGTGGAGTACTTAAAACTGCTCAAAGAGAAAAGGAAGAAGGCAGAGGACGCCAAGGAGGCCATGGAGAAGAAAGAGGCAGCGCGATTAGAGGCCGCCGCCACTCATAACAAGTGGTTGGAACGCAAGGAGGCCGAGTTCAAGAAGAAGATGAAGACTAAGAAGGAGGCGGAGCAGGCAAAGGAGTTTGAAAAGGCTCAACGGAAAGAGGATGCTCGTTTGGCCTTCGAAGGTTGGATGAAGAGGCTAAGAGAGAGACAAGAGAAGGAGAAGAAAAATGTGCCCAAGAAGGACGTGAACCAGAACGAGGGCAAGAGGAAAAACGAGCAGGAGGCCATGTTGGCGTACGAAGAGTGGCTGGACTACGTGGACCAGAGGGAGATGGCACAGCAGTGCGCAGAGGAGGAGAGGATGCTGAGGCATCTGTGGCGACCTCCATGGTATCCAAACTAGCCACAACCAACGTATGCCTTGTTTTGATTTTTTAAGCCAGTGTGACGTGCGTATGAGTAAAATTATAATTCTATTATTCATTTGTTCGTATAGAGTCTATAACAGTATACGGTAAATAATCACATCGACGTTAACTCTTCCTGGAAGTATCCCCCTCTCATTCTCTCAAGGCCCATGGAGTTCTATGAATGTTTCCAATGCCAGAGGAACTTGTCCTTTGTAACTAATATTGTGGACCTTTATGGCCTGCGCAGCCAAACACATGAGCGAGAGCTTTGCCTGGCTCTTTAGGATGATCTCTGCCACCCCCGTAGTGGCAGACTGCAGCGGTGTCAGTGCACGTTGGTTAACGACATCAACATGGGCTCCGTGATCTACAAGTGCGCTGATTACCGCATGGATGGTTTGAAAGTCAGAGACGATGCGTGGATAGGCCACGATGAGGTGCAGGGGGGTGTTTCTGTCTGCGTCCATCACTGTAGCGTCCGCCCCGGCCTCCAGCAGCAGGCGAGTCGCAGCTCCACTGGGAAAGTGCACGATGGAGCTGGTGTGGAAGTCGTCCACGCGCGTCTTTGAGTCCACAGCGAGGTGAAGGAGACTGCGACGATTTTCGCGAGTACGCGGATCCAGACTCACCGTATCGTACAATATTTGCATGACGGAGAACCGGTCATTCTCACTCAGACTACTCATGATCTTCGAATAGATCACGACCAGGTAGAGAAGCGTATGCATGTTGTAGCCCAGTTCGCTCAGAGAATCACTGCAGTGTTCCTCGCTCTTGTTCTCTTGCTCCTGTTTATTCTTCTCCATCTCTTTCACAGTGGTCTGCATCACCTCTCGGACGCTCTCAAAGTCCAGCTCGACGCCCACATGTAACATCTGGCAGAAAACTTGAGCGAAGCGCAAGAGATCGCGCCAGGCTGACGCACCGACGTGCCGGCGGAGCCGCAGCCCGTGGAGCCAAAGTTGGACGCATCGTTCGAACCTTGCGCAATCAGCGAACACCGCACCCCGGTACACGATGCTGTGCCCGAGCTCGGCATTCTCCGCTCCCAATATTCTCTCTCTTATCATGAGCCCTTCCATGTGGATGGCGTGATCGTCGCTCCGGATGGCCAGTAGGTCTTCCAGACCCTCGCACTCCACCCGGAAGTCGTAAGCAGGTAAGGGTAATGTCTGAGGTTTCATCACAGGGGCCGAAGGGTCGCTCCAGCGTAGTTTCATGGCTCTGTGGAGACATTCGTAGGCCAGGTCGCGATTGTAGTTCTCCTTGTCATTGGCCAGACTGCCTCCCAGCAGCTCGAGGGCGTCAATGCGATCCCGAATCGACACCTCGGGCCTAGCGATGATGTTGTCGACGACCTCTTTTTGACAGCGTTCGGCAGCACTGAGCAAGGGCGTGAGGCCATGCTCGCTCTTGGTCATGGCGGCACCTGACAAGAACAGCTGGTCGACGATATGCACGTAGCCCATCTCGGCCGAGTAGTGCATAGCTGTGGCTCCGCAGTTCGCTGGAGAAAATTGTACTCATTCCACTACATGCCAAAGATGGCACCCTCCGGACCGTCCCTGGACTCGCTACATGTCAAAAACATCACCCAGCACTAGCACCAGCACCAGCGCCAGCACCAGCACCAGCACCAGCACCAGCACCAGCACCAGCACCAGCACCAGCACCAGCACCAGCACCAGCAGCAGATAGAGCGCGCTCTGTCCCCCTGTGTCGTCTGTTCCTGCTCGTCGTTTGACCACGACAATGCTCTGGTGCACGAACGTGGCTTTTTTGTGGCATGAAGTAAGTCCAAGCAGGGTCGCGAAGGTGCCATCTTTGGCATGTGGCACTGGAGGGAGTTGCCACACTCCCCCAGAAAGCTTTATCCACTTTCATCATGGAGAAGGGCTTAAGTGGGAAAAGCAGTGCTTTTCGCCACGACGCCTTCAGGGGTTGCTGCACTTTGAGCGCTCTCCAGCATCAAAATGGGCAGTCATAAGGTCGCTTAAGATGCTATATCTTATCAAGCTCTGTCTGATTGACTAATTTCAGGTGCAGTTTCTATCTCAGAAGCTGTCACTGCAGCTTAGGGAGCTTATTTTACTCCACTATTCTGACCAGCACTGTATAGCGGTGCTGATAACGAACAGAAGGCTGGTTTACCTGCTGTGTTAGGATTGGCACCCTTCTCCAGCAGAAACTTGACCACGGACAAGTGACCCTTGAACGCGGCAATCATGAGGCAAGTGTTGTTGAACCTGTTCGCGATGTGGACATCCGCTCCACTTTCGACGAGGTACTCGGCCACATCCAGGCGTCCTTCGAAACAAGCTGCCCTCAACGGGGTGGAATTCACCTTGGTGCTGGAATGACACGAAGTATAAAAAACGCGCAAGTCTCAAGCTAGCAGACGCAGGATCGAACTTACGTCTGGTTGACGTCTGCGCCAGCGCTGACCAGGATCTGGACGACGGCGAGATGTCCTGCACCGGCCGCGCACCACAGCGCGCACGCGCCCTCGATGACGTAGGAGCCGAATTTGATGGTTCCCGTCTGGCACAGGTCCGGCTTGAACTTGGAAACCAGCATTGACACTGCCTTATCATGACCATTTCGCGCGGCGATGATCAATGGAGTGGTCACCTGACCCAGCTCGTCGTGGGTGAGGTGAGACAGCAATGTCGCCTGCTCCGTGGCACTCCGCTCGGACAATAGAGCGTGCAGGTTGATGGCCAAGCCATCACGAGCTGCCTCGAAGACGCGCTGGTGTCGAGACAACTCGTTGTCACTCGTGGACTTCTCGCCCATCGCGTGGACCGAGTCCCCCAAACCTGGCAGGCTCAACTTTCCAGGTCTGTCCCACTCTGGGAGTAAAGGATTGGGGAAGGAGGAATCAATCTCACAAGTGAGGACTCCACGGGAGCCGCTGTCCCGTCCAGCCAGAACAGAACGCAACTGCTCCTGTTGGGTGATGGCGACGTCGACCACGTATGGGTACCGGAACTTTTCCGGCGTGGCTTCAGCAACCTCGACACGTCTTCGGAACACTTGCTTGGCCGCGGCTTCGGCTAGGAGGTGCACGTCGAACTGGGTCCGAGTTGACCCGTGAAAAGTGGTTCTTCGCCCAGGTGGGCGCCTACCACCTATAATAATAATGATAATACCATCTTGAACGTCAACGTCTCTTCAACTGTCGACAAAAGACTTAGACGAACAGGTCGGAGGATTTGGAAGAAAGTAACTTTCTGCATGACTTTAAACCAGAACGATGAACCTGAACAACATCAAAAGATATCATTGATATCTTTGAATAGACACTGTAACGACTTCTACAACATCTCAGCTCTGCCACTCCAGTATCCCCCTATCATTGTCATGATAGCAAGGACATTGTTCCAACTCATGTGGACGAGGAGGTAGAAATTCGCCGATGCGTCAATTTCTACAGAGACTTGTAACGCATCCCACCACAGGCGGATTCGAACCCAGGAGGTTCGGCGTCGCAGCCGGAGATCTACGTATAGAGCCATCGTGTCTGTTAGGAGGTGATGCGCTTCAGCAGCTATTATAACATGCTGTACCGTAGACCGAGAAGAGAAGACGACTACTTGCAAGCTGCTCAGGCGGGCGCGGGCGGACTGCCGCCGTGCCGGTGCGGCGAGAAGTAAACTGATGAGAAACGACAAAATG
>JAAUXU010062779.1_pt1 | contig 73574 bp, 80 predicted proteins | sample 7278151 | NCBI WGS metagenome assembly JAAUXU01 (sample SAMN14350113, study PRJNA611818) | marine sediment metagenome | isolation source: surface marine sediment (1.8m) | place: French Polynesia: Moorea | collected 2018-08
ATCTGCGGAGCTCGACTATCCTGACATGTGCAATTTCTAAATTTCCTTACGTAAAACATCCTTCTCTGCCTCCGGTTGTTCATGCCCACCATTCACTGTTAGAGCATTTTGATCTGGGCCCAAGTGTGAAACATTCAATGCATGATTGAGATGGGCCTAATCTTCAGACAGCTATAATTTGTCGACAATAATTGCAGTTTCTGATCTGCAACAGCCTCTCAACAAGATAAGCTCAATCTCATTCTTGGCTGAGTTTGTGCAGAAGAGACTTCAGTAGTTGCCAAAACCTTTAAAGGCACAGTCAGCCGGTTCACCGTCTACAAAGTATAAAAATGATAGGTATAATTACCAGAAAGGTTCACAAGTGCAAAAAAAAACCCTGCCAGGAGCCTGGCCATGAAAAAGAAAATCATGGGGGTTGAGGAGAATTCCAGCGAGGTCCATGCACCAAATTGCCAAGTAGGAGGATGCAAGCCATTTCACAATATGGATACTGGTCAGAAAACACCCAAGGCTTGTTCCCTACCAGCAGGAGTGGTACCAGCTGCTCTTCGAAACCATCGAGAAAAACAGTCTTGTCCATAGGCACCATGTCCTTCACCAACTCAACAGAGCAAGTCATTCTGCAGACAGACAAGAGCATTTTCACTGAAGTCATTTTGGTGCCTGGAATGGTTGGATCCGGCCCACAGCAAGACGCAGCAGCCCTATGAAGGAGTAGGCAGCCCTCAGTAGATAGACTCTGCTGCCTGCCGTGGGCTGGGCAGGCATCACCACAGACAGCATGAAGGCCCTACCCAACTTCGTCCAGGAGCTGTACAGGGTAGTCAGGCTTTTTCGGTGATCTACCTAACAGGCAGAGGTCGTTCCCTCAATAACTGAAGAGTAAGGGAGCCGCACCTCCGCTGTTTCTTTGGCAAGACTCTTTGTTGGTCCATCAGTTCTGTGTCATCATCTTCAGGACCTTCTTTCCAAGGACTTTTGGCCTCCCTCCTCCCCAAACACACACTGTTCAGGATTTTGGATACCTTAGAAAGTGCCCGGACAAGCTTTAACTTTAGCAGGGTGGTAGATGAGGGCATCAAAACTGTCCTATCTTTGTATCGGCAGATACAACTGTATGAAGTAAATAAAGTTAGAAAGTTTTATAAGAATTTGTCATGTACTAAACGAAATTTGTTGGCCGTGGTGTAAAGTAATCAATCAATCAAAGGCACGGCTTAAGTGAACAAAATGGCTAAATTCTGCTCACAAGGACAGAAATAAGTACGGAAACACTAGCAGAGGTACCCAGAATTGCAGGTTTTCTAAGATCAAATTAAAATCTATGAAGCACTATATCTGTCTGTCTTATCCCATGCGCTGTCCGTACGCTCCGCACCCTCATCCTTTTTGTTCATCTTTTTACTTCTGAAACTGAGTAATCCAGGCACTCCTCACCTACCTCTCGTTTCCCTCTTCATCAGCGTTGCCATACTGCAGACACAGTGCTCTGGCTCATCCACAGCCCCACTATGGTAAGCTGACAAGCCACTAGCTGACAAATCCACTCTCACACTCAAACCCAGGCTGAGACCCTAACACATTGGGGCCTAGAACCTGCTCCTCGTCATGCTGATTCAGAGTGTATGTGGTCTTGGGGGTTCATGTGTTGCCATTGTTGAGTGATGTGAGGACAAAAAAAGTCAAAACTCCTTGATGCACACAAAACCTGAACATGAGCTTTTTGTGACAAAGTTACTTTCCTTACTGTCAAATCAACTTTTTCCGCTGAAAATCATTCAAGCTGCAAATTAAATTTTGATATATTATATTTGCATCAGTTAGCAGGATTGAAATGAGTAGTATAAAGTGAAATTGGTGGAAGATTTTATTTTTTGGACAAAAATTAAGTTGCTCTCATGAGCAATTTTCACTGATTCCTGAGTGAGCCTTGAGCACATGGGGAAACAAGTAATTTACCTTAACTAAGCACCTTTTTTCACAGTGCATTTACCATACACAGTCATTTCGTAAGAAATCAAATCCAGAGTATCAATTCTTGCCATATTAGGCAAGGGTAACCAACCATAATTAAAATTAGTTAAAAAAGAGTGAAGATCACTTAAGAAGTAAAAATCAACTAAACAAGGGAAACTTTTTCTCATTGATTAGTCAGCAAAAGAAAGTTACTTTTTGCCTATATTTTCTTATCTCATCAAATTTTAGTGAGAAAAAGTTGATACGCCAGAAAAAACTAATTTCTTGCTTTTTTCAAGGTCACTGGGAAAAGTGACCGGCAGCTTCAGGTCAACACTGGAGGCTGTTACTTTCTCGGAAAAAAGAAGCCAAGGCACAAGGTAAACCAGTGTATCTTTGTCGTTGATGCCTAAATCCCATATTGTGGTACTTATTTCTGCGCCAGAGTGTCACTTTCTTGAGCCAAAATTATTGACCAATATGTGAGGCATACCCTGTACAGTGGAATCTCAACATATTAGGATTGCTGCCAGGAATGCCAAAGAATACTCATCCATCCATGGAGAGCCAATGTTACTGCCAAAAACCCTAAAAGTGTGCAAAAAGGTCAGCAGACACTTTAAATTTGGTTGTAACTAAGTCTAGGATCTTTTCTAATTCATGACACTTGGTATGCGTCTGTGCAATGATCATGCAAGTCAGTCATTGTAGGTAATCTGGCAACCATGATTTTCACACCAAGCCTTTCCTTGAAGACAGGTGGACACTCATCAACTGGGCTCTCACACCAGGCACACCATTTTTCTTCCAATGTGGTCAACTTAGTGAAACCTTAGAACTCAGCCGGATTAGGTTTAGGAACAGTAACCCTTCATGCAAAATATGAAATACATCTAAAAGTTAGTAGCATTATCTAAAATAAAGAAGAACTTTAAATTTGAGACTTAACATTGAGAGTTGAAAAATTCTCAAAACTCATGTTTTGGATTAGTATCTTCACTTCGTTTTGCAACTGACAGATGAGTATTTTTTTGCAGGAGTAGAATGGATGAGTCCCAGCTGTTCCCAGACAACAACAACTGACTTGTATGATGATTAGGCATAGACGCAATATCCACTCCCATAAAATATAAAGCATCCTAGCCAAAGTTATGCGCAAATTTAAGTGGTTGACTTTCTAAGGACTATGTGTACCTATATCCCTCTTCTTAGTCTGTGCACTAAACATGTCTTACCTTCTGCTTGGCTGGCGGTGCCATTGGCGACCTGACCACTTCCGCCAGGACTGCCATGAGGTCTCTCCATCTCGTGCCTGGTGTCGCTGTTGTCGCCGCCGCCGTTGTTCGCGGCTCGCTTCTTGGCGTACATCTCCTTTGCCCTCGCCTCCTCCCTCCGGCGCTCCTTGGCAGCGCGCTTTTCAGCGCGGATTCGCTCGCGTTCCTGCAATTCCCAGCAAAGAGTGTTTAAGATCTGGCCAACTCCCCCCAGGAGGAACCCCTTCACCGGTCCACACAAGCAGTACCTGTTCCTCCCGCGCCCTTTTTGCTGCCCTGGCCTTCTCCTCCTCCAGGATGAGTTTCTGCCTCTCTCGTTCCAGTTGACTTTGCATGCTCTGCAGAAGCGCCACCACCTGTTGACACAACGAAGAACTGTACTTCTAACAGAAAAAAGGTCTGGCTGACACAATCACACTTGTTCCCATTGACAAGTCATCGCGAAGCGAAGGGACAAAAGCATTGTACACGTTTATGGCCGAAGTTATGCAAGGTACAGTACGAGTTCACTTAGATGATCTGAATTGCCTTACCTTCTTGGCGCACATGGCGCAATCGGCAGGATTACTGCATGGCCCCGCAGCGCTTTGGAGCGCCGGGACCAGTGGGTTGTTTTTCAGATCTAGCCACTTGAGACTTTTGAGCTGGGCAAAGCTCACAGGCAGCTTGGTCAACTGGTTGGAGTAGAGATCCAGGTGTCGAAGTCCCTTGAGCTGGCCAAAGTACTCGGGCAGCTCGGTCAGCTGGTTCTTGCTCAGGTCCAAGCGGGTAATGTGGGTCAACGTGGGAAATGTATCCTACGGGTCAGAACATGCACGTGTGGGTCAAGAACAAAAAGCCCGTAGACGCTGCCTCATGCTACAACGACTGAATGCGGCAACGTGCAACTTCTCCTAGGCCGAAGCAAGTTGCACACTGCTACAACGGACGCACTCGTTCGAACTTTAGCGAGCATTACCGGTAGATAGGTGAGGTGGTTGTTGGAGAGGTCGACGGTCGTGCCCTTGGGCAGCGCAGCCTGGGGTGAGGAAAAGAACGACTCTTAACGATCGATCGGTCTCACAAGTCAAAGTTGGTCACTCACGATCTCCTTGACGGGCACCTCCTCCAGTTGCAGGAGTGATAGGTCGAGGGTGTCGTCCTCCAACTTGTCGCGCAGATTGTTCTTCGGTGGCGGGGACATCGTCGGTGATGAGGGAAACGTTCCTGGTCGTGGGCAAGGATGTCGGATTGTTGTCTTTCGCGGAGGCCGCTGTTGGTTGCTCCCGGTCTGGTCGGCCCAGGCAGGAATGCTGCCAAAGAGACACGCAGGTTGAACGTTTGTCGACATCTACCGGACGCGTTTGTAAAAAAGACCTTCTAAAGCAGGAAACGGTCTCGGAGGGCACGACTCAAAACCTCAACCGAGACGGCCGTGGCCGGGTACCTCACGACTCTCTCCTTGCCGCCGTTGCCCCTCTCGGCGCTGTCGGAGCACTTCTGCTCCAGGACGTTCTTGCCAAAGACACTTGACATCAATGATATATTTCAGACGTTATACGTGGAACTTAACAGGGGAAGCACCATGCGCTTAAAAATTAATCTCAGACTTTCTTTGTTCTCGCTAAAGTCGATCTCCGAACGAAAATGCACTAAAGGGGTCCCGCGGCGGCTGCTCCTGGTAGGCGCTGGCCAAGAGGTTCGGCCCGGTCTTGATAAGGCTGTCGATGGCAAGAGCGTTGGGGTCGAGGCTTCGCGTCGGTCCTGAACTTATCACGGAGGAAGGAGCGGTCGAGGAAGAAGTGAAATGAGGCTTTTCCCAGAGCCGGAGAATCCGTTTGGTGAGCTGCTCCTCCCTAGCCTTGGCGGCCGCGTCCACAGGCGGTCCGATGGGAACGTTGGCGAGGTGGGCGGGCACATTGTCGCCGTATTCGTTCCTAAGCATCTGCTCTCTCCTGGCGGCCAAATATTTTATGATTTTGTCGTATTCCATCACGGAGAGAGGCCGATTATCCCGAAGAAATGAGATGACGGCCGCCACATCTGGAGGGTGGCGGCCAATTGGAGGCAGGGAGGCGGTCACGTCGTCGCTGTTAGCAGCTGGACCCCCTGCGCCTGTGGCTTTCGCCTCCGCCTCTACGAACTTCTCAAAGTCCGCGGCCAAGAGCGAGACTCCTTCGTCCACAAGTACAGACATGTGCCTCTCAGCATTCGAGCCCTTAAGTATGTGCACGTCGAAGGTCACACTCTCCTGGTGAACGGGGGTGACGACGCAGGCGTAACGAACTCCGCGGTCTCCCACGTCGAACAAGATCTTGCTCAGGTCGACGTCCGGATTGGGGAAAATCACGTCCACAGCCATACCGAAGTGTCTGAGCCGGCGCTCTAGCGCCTCGCAGTAGCGCCGGTTTAGTCGGTCCGTGCAGATGACCTCGCAATCGTTCGGGCGACGACCTCTAGGAGGAATCCTGCCCCGCACGTTACCTTCTCCATGCAGAGAGAGATGATACCGATCCTCTCTACTATCACTCGCTTGTTCGCTGCGAGGAGGTCTCTCGTACAGGATTTTCCGCTCATTTTCCTTCTCTTTCTTAGCGGACCTCTTGGCCTCCTTGACGTGGATGACTTGGCCGAGGAACTCTGTGTTGTGTTCGGCGGCAATGGCTGCCCTTGCTGCTTCCTCTTTGGCAAACTGCACGAAACAGAAGCCTCTCAGGATGGTGATCATCTTGATGAGGCCGTGACCCTTGAAGCGCTCTCGTATGGTCACCTGATCGGCCGTTTCCGGGAGGTTACCGACGAAAATGCGCGCGGCCTGGTTGTCGTCGGCCATGATGGAACAAAAACTCTCAAAAACTAGTTTGTTTTTCTTTACTTCCAAGTCCTTGGAGATCTCTTCAAGGATCTCTCTCTCTTTATATATATAGCTTTTAGCTGCGCTCACACTCACTCTGTGAAGTAAAACAAAATGAAGTGATTAGTGTAACATCAATAGGGTGCCAAGATACGATCGATGAATGTCTCATTTTACTCTGTATCCTTCAGACTGACGTCAGTCAGGTGATCCTAGGGGTTCTCTGTCCCAGCGCCCCTCAAAGACCCGTCTACTTTGACTGCAATGAGTGTGCACAGAGTGGAGAGACGCCTGCCAGGTTCATCAACCTGCCGATCGAGCCCGGTCAGTCCGTGCTATACCCGGAGACCGAGGGAAACGTCTCAGTCGAATGTTGCAAAATCTCGCTCTTTGGATACGATGGAACGTCTAACTGCCAGAGGATTCTGAACAAAAATTCACGGACCTGCACCACGAGAATCCTGGCAAAGCTTCCACACGTGCTGAGCGTCTCACCAGATTATGGGGGTGTCCCAGCACCCAGCAGTCGAAGTTGCTGGCGGACTCTGATGGTGGAGAAGCTACCCACGGATGACTTACAGTAGACGTAGGAAGCCGAAAACCTGCTGCTCTTGCTGTCTGCAACTGTTGTACGACGACGACACGACGACAACAGAGCGAGTAGCAGACGACGACGACGGCAACGGTGACGACACAGACGGAAGAAGAAAGCGAGCGAGCAGCTTAAGCCGCTGTTCTTCGTTAGGCCGAATCTGCCGTTGGAATTTCTGCGTGGCCGCTGTCGCTGCTCTAGATCCGGACGGCTGAGCCCAAGGGCTGAGGCGACGCGGCAGAGAGACAGACACACACCTCCAAGCAGACGGACAGACAGACACAACCAACGCAGCTGCAAGTTGAGGTTTCGTGAGAGACAAGACTAGACTTTCCGGACGCCTCGTGATTGGAGCTTCGCCGCGTCGACTTGCGTGAGTCCGGCGTCGGAAGACGTAGAAGAATTCACCTCGCAGATCACCAGTAGGAATGCAACGGGCCCCAAGAGACGCGGGCTACTGTCCGGGTCGGGCTGAAAGAATTCGTTCGCTCAGGAAAGCTGTCACAGGAGAGAAAACTGTTGTGGTCAAGCAAGACTAAGGAACCAAGTCAAGATGCTTCTAGGGAAGTATTTGTGATGGTGGCGAAAGTTTACGTCGACGGGAGAAGTGTTCAGCTTTGGCAACGTGGCAATTGCTTCTGATCATGGTGTCCTCCAACAGCGGAAGTTGGGGTAGAGCTTCGAGTGCATTTCACTGAGTCCTCTATGTATGTTCAACTCGGGGTCAATGAGACTGCCAAGACTGTTGACTGAATTGCGTCCAGGCGGCGAGCCGGCCCGGAGTGCAGCTCCAATCTCCAGCATTCCTGCCACTTTGTCATCAGCACGCCGATATCGTCCAAATATCGTCAGTGTCATCGACACTGTACGCTCGCAGACCCGGACACTTTGCACGTACTTGTTCTAGCATACGCAGGACACACGTACGATTCTGCGTACGAGAGAGGTGTCGGACTTTTTGCACTAGTCTCATCCTCTACTCTACTGTGCTGCTCCGGCTGCTGTTCCTGCTGCTGCTGCTGACTCGAAGATGCTGTCCGTCCCCGAGGGCGTCTCGCCCAACTTGGTGAGGCAGTTGAAGGGCTTCCAGGATCAGATCATCGTGCTGATAAATAATCACAGGGTAAGATGAGTGTGAATGCTTCGTTGTCACAGACCTGATGACGCAGTCAGTGCTCGATTTCCCCCAGATCTTACAGCAGAGAGTCAACAAATCCCCAGAGAACTCGGTGAGGATCCTCGAACAGATCCAAGCGGTGGAGAGTTTTCTCCTAGACTTAAACAAGGAACAGGTACGTTACTGAATGGTTTGCGAGCATCGTTCCTACTGCTATTTCCCTCTCCAGCAACCCGTGATCGAGGCCATCAGAGTGGAGATCAAGAACCTGAAAGGCAACCAGGTGGGGCAGGCAGAAGACGTCAAGGAGCGGCCTAAGATTCGCGGCTACAGGGGGTTCAGGGGTGGGAGACGCCGCGGCGATGCCTCTTCCAGGCGACCGACGAGGACGCCAACTCCAGAATCGGTGGATGATCCTGGAGGCAATGGAAACGACAAGGGGGCGTTATTGTTGGGTCCCGGGCAATTCAAGGCTCATGTGGAGGAGGTGGACAAGAAGAAGTACGTCAAGAGCACTTGTTTTACCTCTACAAACACTGTACGTAGAAAAATCTGTGCGGCAGGTACGACTCACCTATTGAGCAGCCCAAGGATCTTGACGACCCCGACTACCCCATCAAGTTGAGAGAGACGACGTTCAGGAAAGTGGAAAAGAATCAATTCTTGCGCCACTTGGGTGAGTTTTCGTTGCAACTCATACAGTGTAATCTGATGTCTGATGCGTCTTCTCCTGAAGACTTACTCACGGACAGCGACGTCCTCAACCTGGACTCCTACCACGGCGCCGTCAAAAAGAGGAAGCTGGAGTATCGCAACTTGACTTACATTCCTGAAATGACAGAAGTACGCACGTTCAATATTAGTTCTGTTGCATAAATATTAGGATCGTGTTATAATCCCCCACCAGAAAAAGCAGAGGGTCAGCTACTCATGGTTGAGCACGGACCAGCTCACTTCTCCTCCGCTGTTGAGGACTCGGCAAAGGCATAATCACCTCAGTCACTTGGACAAGATCAAGCCACGTACAAGGAGCAACAAGTGGGCAGACAATTCAAGGGCCTCGAGCCCTCTTTCTGTCCCTGAAGAGGTTGCTGAGGAGGAAGAGGAGGAAGAAGAGGACATCGAAGAGGAGGAAGAAGAAGAATGTCGAAGCATGGTTCTTGAAGAAGAGGAGGAGGTGGAGAAAGCAAGAGACAATCGTGTTGTTGTGGCAGTCACGACTGAAGCAACCGCCGAAGAGATCGTCGATGAGATCTTAACCGCGCCCGAGGAGAAATATGAAGTGAAGAACGACCAAGAAGCCGCTCATGAGAAAGAAGCTACTGAAGCGGAGAAACCGCCACAGCAGCAACAAGTACTGCCGGATGAGAAGCCCAAAAGGGAGAGGACTCTGACAGGCAAGTGCTGGACGTTCTCCAATGCGGTATCTCGTACTTTTACTATAATAATTGTCATTCCTCAGAAAAACAAAGAGCGAAGGTGAAGCGGAACAAAACTAACGCTGAGTCTCACCTGAAGAGACTTCAGACGCGCCTCGACGCGGTCAACAAGGAGTTGAACGGCGACGGCAGCAAGTTCACTGTGAAAACCAGGGTAAATTCATCAGGTCCCCGTGTCACAATCTTAAGACTTTCTTTGTACGAATTTGCATCACTTTTAGAAAGAGCGAATCCGCCGGAACGAGCTGGAACAGGCGAAGGCGAACATGGAGAAGAGGTTGGAGAAGCAGCAGAGGCTCATAGCCCAGTACGAAGAGCAATTGTCGTAATCGATGAACAGCATGTCAATACAGAACGTAGCGCGTAGGAGTCAAATATGAACTTAGTCGTTGCATCACTGACTTTGCATGGATGATACAGACGTCGCGGAAATACCTCTGGCCTCAGTTTCACTATCTGGGTGACACCTTAACCACGCCCAAGACAGTGGAGGAGGTGAAGCCAGAAGGCAGCGAGTTCTTCCAAGCGGCGTGCAAGCAGCCAACGATGCAGGTCGCTGTCTCCTCGTCCATCCGCGGAATCATAATAGTTGTCACCGAGTCTACTTCAGTAAGCTTTGAAAGAGAGTCGGTGACAGGCACACAGAGGGGCCCGATGGATTACGTACTTTCAAAGTTTAAAAGTATACCAATTTCTGGATGACATAGGTAAGTCTTAATAACATTTGAGCGCACATTTTTGTCGCCATCGGCAAGATCATTACATTTTCCTGCACAAAGCTAATCTGCTTATGAAATATCTGTAAGAATATAAAAGGACAGGCCCGTATGTACGTATGTGTCTGTGTGTCTTTGTCCGCGGCTGATTTCTGCCATTTCGCGGCTGATTCCGCCTTCTTTGCGTGTCTCTGTCTGTTCGCGGCTGATTTCTGGCAGTTTCGCGGATTTTGCGCGGCTGATCTCGACGGCGTGTGTTGTCTCCCTGCGGCTGATGTTGGCGGCTGCCTGTGTGTCCGCGGCAGATTTTCAGGTGAGCGAGGCCCGTATGTACATGTGTGAGGGTGTGTGTGCGTACGTCCTCGGCCGATTTCCAGCTTGGCGGCTGATTTTCGCGGCTGATCACAGACAGACATTTTTAACTCTTTCCACCCAAAAAAGCAGGTAGAGCGAAAGAGCCACTAAGTATGAGAGCAAGCACGACCTGGGGACGCTCATCAGTAGTCAAGCCACGGATGATGCAGAAGACGCAGAATTGCGTTGTCGAGGCCAAAGATGAACAACCCCTCATGGGATGGACCTCATCCAGGTGTGCGCACAAAATCGTTCGTGTAATAAGTATTCCGTGTATGTGGCCGTAAATGCATGTTCTATTTATCGAGGAGACACAATACGTAATAGGCCTTAATCTAATGATGGTTCATAATCTCCTTATTATGTCCTTATAGTCAATGTTCGACCCATAGTTATACACTGACGTACATGTTTTAGACATAAACGGCCAACGATTGCAATAGTATAAACGGAAGTCAAGAACAACACCGTTGGGCTGATATCTCGGGCCCACTTGATTACGCTCTTGTAATGTTCATGCATCCTGCGCACAAATAGGGCCTATGGGCCTACGTAACAGATTGGCCCAGCCAGAGGTTTGGGGAAGACACCTGAGCTCTGAAGGCGCAGGTGCCTCGGGAGAAATTTGAGCACCACCATGATTGTCCAGCATTTTCAAGGTCTTCCCACGTCCAGTTGACTCCTGCGCTCCCACTGATCTTTCAAGGAATGGTCTGCACTGTGGTCCTGAGGTAGTCTTCAATCTCGTGCATAAATGCAGTTGCCAAATAAGGCCCTCCTTCCCTCCTCCCCCTCGTCCGTGGCCAAAAAAGGCATCGGGGTGAGCGACGACGGCTACGTTTGCGAACCTCAGGCAGCGTCGATTAGGACTTTTCCGGGGTCTATTTCTAATCTGCCTACGTATCTGCGGTGGGTTGCGTTTAAGGCGATGTCATTGTCTCTCTCAGGGGTCTCCTTCCACTTAATTACGTCGTGTTCCGCCTGGGTTGACGTTGTTGGCGGCGCTTGTCAAGCACTTCTTGTCCTCCTTCATCGTCGGACGGCGGGCCACGTGGACGCTCAGCTCGTACTTGGCTGCCGAGTACTTGCGGTCCTTATTGCACTTGTCCAGCACGTGATGATGCCAGCTTCTTTCGACACGTTCGAAGCAAGCACGACCTGGATGTTTGGCTTGTCTCTTCAGACAGTCGACAAAACATGGAGTTGTGAAAACAGACGAGGCGAAGAAAACCTCAAGGACTGAGGGGGAAGACGATGACTTCAAGGCCGTCAGCACAGTCATCAGCAAGCCCGACTGTCTGGAGAACTTCTTCGACTACGTCTGCAGGAAGTCTTTTTCTGTTTTTGTTTTGTTTCTTAAAAAAAAGTGCTACACACACATCTTTTAGTTGATGTCCAGGTGTTGTTGAATGCAGTCATGAACTGGTTCAACACAGCTTGGGCATGCACGTCAGCACCTCGCGCACTAATGAACGCTGTGACACCGGGAACAAAAGGTCTGTGCAGTAATCCGGAGCTCTCATTTGGTGGGCACGCACGCTGTCTGTAGCAGCGACGTCGACTTCTCGTCCTTCCGACAGTTTTTCTTTGCTCGCGCACCCAAAAGGGGGACAAGATACTGTGAGGATGTGAGGAGAGGGTGGAAAATGATTGTGAGGACGAGATCATGGATCATTGTGGCAGCTCTCAGCGTCCTCGCTCGTCTTGGGCAGTCAGAGTTCAGGCAGTGGAGGATAGACAGACGTGAGTAATAACGGGGAAACAAACTTGCATCTTCTGTGGAAGACGTTCTAGGCTTTCTTTGGAAATAAGTCTGCCATTTGGAACTGAAGCTCTGATCATTGGGAGGATACTTCCAGTTGTTTGACTGCAATGATCTATATGATTGGGTGGTTGCGCAGCATTGGAGGTGCTCGTGGTTGTAGAGTTAGGAGGCAACAAAGCTGTTGACTTAAAGGTGAGATCAAAACCATTCCTGCTGTGTCCACAACACATTTTACAGTACCATTGAAGCATCTTGCTTTGGGAATATAAAAAAATCCAAACCAGTCGAACAAAAAGGAGACCTTGCATGTCCTGCTGCAGAGAGACCAAGGTGGTCAATCAGGACACTGCTGTGACCACGATCAGTTGATCAACCTTGCCAATCAGGGTCCTACGATCTCCTTCTACATTATCGCCCTTGAATTAGCCAATCATCTGGTCCTACTCAAATGGCTCACTCATTTCGGAAAAGGTATTCTTATCATATTTCACTCATTGTGAAACAGAGTGAATAGCGATTCCAGCTCTATTTATTATTGAGTGAGAATGGCGTACATATATTTATATATTGTTGCTGTCAGAGGGGATGGCTGTTTTTGGCACGCTCGCCCTCATCTACGTGAGCCTGATCCTCATGCAGATAGCAGCTGAGTAGTGAGTAGGCGTTTATTGTTTTTTTCCACAGAGCCAAGAATTTCGCACAAGAAGCTTTCACTTCCACGGCTCCAAACAGATCGAGAGGCTGTTCGAGACCTCATCGTTGACATCCACAACTACTACAGGGCAAGGGTGCAACCCTCGGCTGCCAACATGTTGAGAATGGCAAGTTTCACTCGCACGTTCTTGCTTCAGCGATTCCACACGCTATCATTGGCCTCTCCATTAGTCTTGGGACGGCGCCGCTGCGGCCGACGCCGTCCGGTGGGCCCGCGAGTGCCGCGTGCTGACCCACGACGACGCTGCCGGGCGCTGGGTCAAGAGGTTCGGGTCTTGTGGCCAGAATATCTTCATATCCACGCACGCGGTGCCCTGGTAAGCAGCATTCACGTCAAGATTAGCCACAGCGACAGATGCGCCAAAAGAAACAACCCCACCTAGGCTATTCGCTATTGAAACTTGGTGGCTCGAGAAGGATCTGTTCCACTACGGGACCAACGACACGAGCAAGAACAACTTGCACGAGATTGGACACTACACTCAGCTGGTAAGGTGAGAGCAAGGTCCTACTCAACACATGGAATTAATGACTAAATTAAGGTTTGGGCGGCGACTCACAAAGTTGGCTGCGGAGTGGAGCAGTGCGAGTTGGACGAGCTCAACTCCAAGGGGGTCATGACCGGCCGTAAGAAGAAGTATTTCCTATACGTCTGCAACTACTGCCCTATGTGAGTCCAGCCTGCGAACATCACTCATGTTATATCATAATGTTCTTCTTCCCAGAGGCAACTTTATGGAGACTTTATCCACCCCGTACAAGAAAGGGGCCCCGTGTTCTGCATGTCGTCGCCACTGCGCCCCGTCCTCCTCCAGGAAGACCATGAGGAAGAGAAAGCACCAAAAGGAGAAGACAACCACGCGCCACCTTCGTAGTCGTCGCCGGAACCGACGAAAGCCCTTGACGTCATCCAGAAGCACGCATCCAATGGCGTTTCCAAGGGACAAGAAGAGAAGGCGGACGAGGACGCGGGTCTCTTCGCTCAGGAAGCGTCACTTGTGCACCAACAGTTGCGAGGTATTGTACTACTTGTACGGTCCTTGCCGCAAATAATTTCCGCGGGATAACTTCACTTCATCCGCTGTCGTGGGACGTGTTGAGATGGAGCTTTGATGTGAAACCTTAAGATGTGGTACTTGGGCACAATGTTGAGTACTGAGTCTGCTCATTGTGGTGCTTCAGTGCTCAAAAGACAGGCAGCTGGAAAAGGAGTTTCGCCAAAGACACTAGAAGGCTGCTCCGTTGGGAACTTTCCCAAGATCAGTCTTTGGCCGAGGTTGTGGAAATTACTTATGGCAAGGACGTCCTGATTCTGTGACTCGCACCCCAGCTGTTACAGGTTGCAGACCTGTGGGCGAACTGCAGAGAGATTGCCAGCCAATGGCGTCCATGGCTGTGTCACTCAAGGAGTGCCCCCGAGGGCCGGGAGAGGTTCAGGAACTGCAGAGCAACCTGCACTTGCAGGGGCAAGATCAGGAACTAATTCGTCTTCACGACCTCAACTTGTGCCAAGGAAGATCTGCTTGTACATATGCTTTCTGTATGTACAGGGTGGGCTAAAGTGATTCGTAACTCGCTTACAACTTCAGTATGAGCTGCAAATCTCCTTCGTCCACCCTGTAGGACTGTGTGGTACATTTTACGTACATAAACAAGATGAATGAAGATGCCCATTGAGAGGGGTAAAGGCTTACATTCAGTCCACCTTTGCTCACCAGTGGCGCCATCAAAAACCTTTTGTTCACAAATTACCACGTATATAACAGAATTGACATCCATAGTGTCATAATAACAATAATTATTGCTCACTATAATGACTATTGCCTCATTAATTCCACAACTGGCCTCTCAATTTTCTCTCAGGTGTTAGCATGACACAAGACAGGACTCTTGGCTGCGTACTTGACTCGCTACGCATTTCAGGCACCCGAAGCTCCTGCCTCTGTCGGTAGCCAACCTGTAACTTACGCCCGGGGTCAAGGGGTTACTAATGACTGGGGTGCCTCCCACTTCGGCTCACAGCGTGGATTGTCTGGGATGGTGCCGCCAGGTGCATCCGGCAATGCCCGGGTTGAAGTCGGGTTGAAGACAAAGTTAGAAAATCCGGAGCATCCATCTCCTCCTACTCCCAGCCAAATCTGCCCTCTGTCCCAGCTGCCTGCCAAATGGCCAAACAGGTGGCAGGCAGACCAGGCAAAAATTGGCTGAAAGGCCAATTCATGGTTTCACCCTAATTCATGGTTTTTATTAAAAAAGTTAACAACTTTATCCCACTTTCTTTCTTTGAGGACAATCTCTGGCGTACAGACAGTCAGCATTGTGAAGTCAGCCTGTGACAACGAAGCATCACTTTCTTTTAGTAGAACGTAGATAAGGCTATAACCCCTCCCTCGCCCCATAGCTCAAGCTGAGCCTGGCCGTCGATGTGGGATGCCCCCCCCCCTCCCGTCCCACCCCATGAGGGACTAGCACAATATAAATGTGAAGTTTTTTGCATTGTTGAAGTTAAATAGAAAAGACAACAATTGTACGTAGAATGGACCAAAGTTAAACTCCCTGGCTAGTTACTTACAAGATGGTAGTTACAGAACGCATGACTGGGATCATTTGACACAGAAGGTTTATAATTTTCATGACAAAATGACTTTTTGTAATTTGGACCACAAATGACTTCGGTTCAAGGACACTTCGAAGCCAACCCATGAACAAATGAGCTGCTCAAAATGAGCACCTGAAAGGAGCCCTTTGAGTGTATTCTCGCAGCACATTGTTGTTTTACAGCACTTGAAAATCCTTCACTTCTTCGTGTCTTTCTCAGTGGATGGCTTTAAAAACAATGAAGCTCTCAACAGATTCTGATCAACTGTGGGAAGGCAAAACTTCCTCGATGTTGGTCCCAATGACAAAATTCCATGCACTCCAGAAAATGTTGAGTCTCCTCTTTCAAATGAGCCCAGCCATACATTTGAGGGTGTCGCACAGCATCAGCAACAAGCATCCAGTCATAGTGGAGTCACTCGGTGAGTCCGGATTTCTCTCAATAATCCTGTGTGCCAACGTAGCTGGTACGATAGTTTATTCCTTATCATCTGACCTGAACAGAATGACTGAAAAAAGCACGAACAATGCAGGCTCTAGGAGTGAATCACAGCTTATCGTCAGAACAGAAAAAGGTGCCATAATTCAGATAATTTCTACAGGTAGGTATACTGTACATGCAAGTGGACTGTAGGGAGGTCTCGCATCTCCAGTAGCTCGCTGTCAGTTAAAGAGTCTTTCCTGATTGGAAAAGAGAAATTCCGTGAAGGAGTTGATGGCGCCGATGTTTGCTAGCGAAATCGCCTCGTCGTTTGACCGGATCAGGTTGGGCCCGAACACCACGGCCAAGTTGGAGGAGGTCATCTTGTTCAGACAGCTTCGATCCACAACCTTAGAAAAGGAATCGCACTGTGACAACAGAAGGGATACAAATACCTTGGAGGCCCTCACCAATGACAAGAACTCGACCAAGTATTTCAGGAGAGAATAATTTTCCTCTGGTAGCTGACTCAGAAGCTGTTTAACGTAGGCCTCCTTGTCCTCCTTGTCCGTTTCTAGATGGAGATGGTCATGGAATGGTTTCGGATACTTCTTGTGCTGCATTTCTACTTTACCTTGAAACTTGACGACCTGTCCGAAAAGCTGGAACGTCATGAGCGGTTCCTCGAGCTCCCTAAAGAAGGCTTTGAGGACGACCGCGGCGATGTGGACGTCCCCGTCGGAGAAGACGATGACCTCGCCCGCGTTGATCCTTGCCTGGAGCTGGCGCACCCGGACGGCACTGGCGGCGCGTCGGAAGAGGCCCTCCGTCTCCAGGCACTCTGGGCGGCTCAGGAACTCCACGCACTGCGACACGATCGATGGGACCTCCGACTCCTGGTGCTGGCGGATCCAGGCCAGCGAGGCACCGAACTGCTGTGTGGGCAGCAGGGGCGGCGAGGCGGCGACGTCGGCGTAGGACTTGCTAATGTTGGAGACCAGCTTGGCGTCGTGTCTGACGGACAGAGCACAGTGGTAACCGATGCGGACAAATTAGATTTTCATGAATTTTGAAAAATGACTTTTATCATGCCTGTTGGACTGTCATCGTTTTGCATGAAACAGAGGACTTCACAGATTTTTTTTGACTGTAACCAGCAGTTCTTCCTAGAAAGAGGTCAGAGAGGCTGAAGGCAAGAACTACTTTTTGGGGCAGTTTTTTTTTAGTTAGCCCTGAAATTGGCAAAAATCTTTTTCATACAAGTATTTGGGAGTGTTTTTGGAATGTCTTAGGTCTTCGTAGCTACCTTTTACTAAGAGTGAGCAGATACACGAAAGCTCTAAACATTTAGTCCCAAGTGATGACTAAGGGACGTTCTGAACCTTTCAAATCTTGAACAGCAACTTTTCTCTAGTCGAGTTAAATGACAATGCCAAAGCCATGATTACACCAAGTCTTATCTTGTCCGGCTGTACTCACTCCTTGACTTGTTTGGGCACTGGCAACTGCTCCACGTTCATGTCCTGCCTGAGCTCGTGCAGGTAGTTGACATATTGAACCTTCCTGCCGAACTTGACGCTGCAAGAAGAACAACTTGTAAGACATGGACGCTTCATGCGTACCTGGGCAAGCTGCAGAATCAACTATTGATTTGTTTGTTCCGACTCGAAGAAACCTTTTGACTCACCTGATGATTGGCTTGAAGAAGTTCCAGACCACTCGGATAAAGTTGGTCGGATGGACTAGGTAAAGTGACTTGAGGTTCTTCTTGTACTTTCTGTCGAGGGTCTTGTACGCCTCCCAAAGCCAGCGCAAAGGCGGTTTGTTCCGCGACGTCAGCCCGTAGTGAAAGTAGACAAGCGAGTAGTCCATGGCCACGTACTCGTCCAGGGTGTGCGTCAAGTACCTGCTTAGAGCGAGGGATTCGCATTTTATTACAAGTCAGGATCCTTCAAAGTGGGGACCGCTCAAGACGCACATGAAGAACCTCTGGTGATCGAAGCCCTTGTTCGAGGGCAATCTGCACGCGGAGATCACGATGATCTTCCTTCCGGCCGCGTCATCGCCCACGACCTCCACGATACCGTACCTGAAGAAATGCCAATGAAGTACACGTACGTATGTGTGTATATATATATAAAGATCTGATTGACTGTGAGAGAATCTGCGTCTCTAGTACTATACACGAACCTCGCTATGTCTGCGAAGTCGTCGTCGTCGATCCTCTGCGACAGCTTGACTGGCTCACCCGAGCCGGGCCTGGAGCCGTCGCTGGCGGCTACGACCGCGCCGTCTGCAGCATTGGCAGCGGCGGCAATTGCGGCCTGATCTCTTGTGAGTGCGGCCTCGAAGTCCTCCTCGATGGTCCCGTCAGACATGGGCGACTGAAGCCCGTGGCCGCCAACGCCCACGAGTTCCCCTACGCTGGCAACGCTGGCGCTTAGATTGTCAGAGGCCAGCTCATATTCTGCAATATGAGAGCAGCATTTCAACTTTGGACTGTCCTTCCTTTGAAGTTTCAGCCAAGTTTTCTTCATGAAGGAGCCTCAACGACTTGCCCCAGCTGGCTAAAAAGTCACCTTTTAGTCATAAAGAACTGTAATATGTGACCTAACAGGGATAACACTTAAAGACAGACACCACTTGTCATGAGACTTGCTCCAAGCGAAGCCTCACTCACACGTGAAGGCGCCTCCACTCAAGAATAAAGGATTCCTTTGCTTAGGGTGCGCTTACACTACCGGATACACACGCACACCAGGTAGTGCAGGTGTCACGATTTGCAGGCTGTCACACCTGTCGTGCTGCTTGTGCAGCACGCACAGATTTCCAGCGCCAAATCTGATTCATTCATCTTGGCGGAGAAAAACACCTTCAGGGAAGAGTTGAGAAGAAAGTATCGTGGGCAGCAATGAGATGCCCGACCCTGTGTGACTTTCCGAAAGTGCCTCCTCTACCACATCCACCACTACTTTCCGTCCATGATCCCATTTCTCCAATTTGCTCCCCCGAAGTCACGCAAGCGGACCTCCAACGCGACATTTGGAAGTGATTCGTCAGAAAGTTTTCTTTCACCTTGCCACACTAACTAGAACTACAATATTGGAACTATTTTGCCGAGTGCAGTGAAGCAATGAATGACAGGAAAAAAAGCAGGGACGACGACGCAATTGCGAAATCTGCGTCAAAAGTAGCCTCTGTCGCTCCATCTCGGCCCCTCTTACCGTCGTCGTCGTGCTCAGGGTGTTGCTGGTGGAGGTCGGAGTCGTCGAACTCCAGGTTGGGCTCGTAGTCGTGGTAGTCGGAGAGCGACGGGTACGGGTCCTCGCAGTCGCCGCCATAAGGGGCTGCAGAATGAAAAATGTGTCAAAAGACATATGGGAGACCAGTTTGAAAATTTTTCAACTCTTGCAAAAAAAAAAAAAAGTTGTAAACTTTTAGCCTGGTTTGATCTTGCATCTCTCCTGACAAGAGAAATGTCTCGGCCAGACAATTTCTTCTCCGAAGCAATATTTTTTGCCTTTACTCTTCTTCCGGCTGTTGTTCCTGTTTCGTCCTGTTCGTGGGAATTGGGACAGTGCAATACAGTGGCTGAACGGACCGATTTCGCTCGAGCACACATTACAGTGGAACCTCTCTAATAGAATTGTAAAGTTGAGCTTCCTTCTCGTATGCAAAGTTCATTGTGTTCGTCAAGTCTGGAACCCCAAAGATTTGCTGGAGAACCACTTGGGGGGAGCGAGGGATCTGTTTTCATGACACGGTTCTGCCCAAAATTGAAGAGTCACATTTTTGCAGGGTGTTGTTTAAGAGAAATTTCCAAAAAGCTTCATTTTTGGAGGGAAATCATGCGAAAAGAGCCATTTGAAAAAGTGTCCATTTGTGGCCCAATTATGACTACAACAGAAGATGTAGGACCTCACGCTCTTGAGCTTGATGTAAAGAGGTCCTTGGTCCACTCAGTGGTTCTCGTGTTGTTCGCAAATTGAAGGTCTTGAGGACTCAACGGACACAATGGACACGTCTGCACGTCCGTATTGAAGGTGCGAATCTGACTCTCGTTCGAGAGGTTTCACTGTAGTACAAATAGATCAGGAAAGTTGGAATTTGAAAATGCCAAAATTTTGAGCCCTGTCAAGCAGCTTAAAAAGAAGGGAGAGGGACCGTCATATTTTATATCAACTTTCTGGAACAGAGTTAAATCGTCATTTCCATTCTGCCACAACTTTCTCCGCCAGGTACGAAGAGGCAAAGTGTGCGTACGACTCGCTGGCTCGGCCAGATTTGCGGCCACGGTGCGATAATCGCGGCCACGCTTGAGTTGTCTCGCAGAGCAAACGCCAAAAATGCGGACGATACCAAATGGAGAGGAAAAAAAGGGGGAAAAAAATCCTTCAGCGGGAAGTTGGCTCAATGACCATGCAACCGTGGTGTTGCCCATTGGAGCCGCCGCTGGTGCCCATTGTTCGTGCCCAACTTCCTGTTGTTGCTGCTGCTGCTGCTGCTGCTGCCGCGGCGGCGGCGGCCGCGGCGGCCGCGGCGGCCCACGCAAATGAGCCGTGTCAAGGGCACGAAGAGAAGAAAAGGCCTCTGCTCTAAAACACGACTGGTTTAGAGCTGCAAAAGTTCGCCACTTGGTTGCATTTGGATGCACAACCCTGGTAATTAGGGGTGCATTCAGGTCCTCAAGCCAAGCTTGAAAAACTCACGAGTTCAAACTAGCGTGACAAATTCTTTGCTTACCTGCGGCGAAGAAAATCTTGCTTGGCAGGACGGACGCACTCATCATTGTGACTTCGCAAACTTGCCTCCACCAGCTTTTAAATTAATTTTACACGGTCTCATTTTTTTCTGGCAAACCATAGATTTTCCTTTCATCTGAACTGAGACGTTGTTTCTCCTTGCTTTTCTGGATCACTTAGGGCAGAAAAACGGGCAGAAACTTGATAAAAAGTCAGTGCCGTCGACCCGACCCAGTTCTTTAAAAATACTTCTACTGATAGATGCTGTTGTTGTGGCTGCTGCGGCTACTGTTATTTTCGGTATCAGAGTTGTGCAGTGTCAAAGTGGGACTGAGGGGGGTTCCACGAATCCACGCCAATGGACGCGCGTGTGCGTCCAGGCTCGCGCGCACACGGGAGCGCGTGCGAGCGTTGGAACCAGAGACTCAAGTTTCACTTGGAAAAGAGGTGCGAGCGAAAGTCTTTGTCAGGCTCAGCCTCAACACGAACAAGTCAAAAAGGGTCCCTGAAAAAAAGGATTTGTGGAGCAAAGGTTCCTACATGGCTTTCCTTTCGTCGTCCTTTTCTCCGCCTCCTCCTGCTCCTGCGGCTGCTTCGTGGCAGTCACGTTGAAGTCCATGGCGATCCAGGAGGGGACAATATGCGAAACAGGGCCAAGAAGGTGTTCGTCAAATCACATCTTCCTGCTCTTGTCCACGGCCTCGTCCTGGGCAGATCCAACCCTCCAGAGCGTCAGCGGAGCTAATTTGTTTATGAACTTCCCCTTCGTGTCAGCCCCTCTCACTGCTGTTGCTGCCCTGGCCGCGCAGCCCAGCTTGTTCTCCTTGCTGCCGCTGGGTTAGGGGCCCAGGGTCACGCAACCTCCCATGAGGATCGTTCTATGAGCATAATCCTTCATCACGGATACATCAGCAGGAGCAGACTTCTTGGGCAGTCCCCAGGAATCCTCAAGTTTTATTCAGAAATGATATAATCCTTATATGTCAAACGACACCTACGACAAACATCGCTATAAGGTACATTTGTCACGAATTCATCACGACTTCGGGTTCATTGTATGGCACGATTGTTTCTCTGAAACAATGGAAGACAACGCGATTGCTGACTGAATGAATTTTCCTAAGCTTGAAAGGTTCAAGAGTGTCTAGTCCTTTCGTCACCGGACGCCAGATGCGACGTCCGAGGCCGTTCTAAGAACATGGAACGCTCGTTTGTACTGGCAGGGACCGGACGATGATCGTAGTCATCGACGGCAAGATTCGCGAGGCCGCCGGGCAGCTCAACGTTCAGAGGGAAGTTTTCGAAATCGCCGCCCACATCGCTGTCCCCGCCGCAAACTGAGTTGGCTACAGACGGGAAGTGGCCGGCCGCCGGCCGACAGCGGTCGAAGCCACCGCTGAAGACGTAGGCGCCGTCGGATTCCTCGTTGATGTCGGTCGAGGCCGGCGTCGGCGGAGGCTGCCTGAGCTGTAAGTGTCTCCTCGGCAGTGACTGATGACTTCGATGGTGGTGATGGTGGTGGTGGTGACGAAATTGCTGATGCGGCATCGTCGAGACGCTGTTGACGACTGAGGGAGCGGGCGTGGGAGCGAGGGCGGCCACACGACCGAAGCCGCCGGAGGAGGCGGAGGAGCTGGCGCCAGTCACGTGGCTACGATCGTACATGACGCCATTGGAGGAGCCGCCGAGCTGAGAAAGACGCTCGTCATTGGGGGCGGCCTGCCCATTGACATTACCGCCGCCGCCGCCGCCACCGTTAGAGATCATGTTGTTTGAGGCCTTCGCCAATTGGCTGAGCGGCTGGCACAGAGTCTCAGCACCAACACTTATGGAACCCCGAGTTCCTGTCGCAGCCCCTGGAAACTGAGTTTGTTGTTGTTGTTGCTGCTGCTGCTGCTGCTGTTGCTGCTGCTGTTGTTGTTTCGTTGCTGCGTCTCTGCGCTTGCTGCATATCCAAACAGCGGTGAAGGCCACTCCCACCACGATCACTACGATGACAACGACGGCCACATAGACAACGGCGTTGGCAGCGGCCGGCGGCGAATTGAGCGGGGTAGGAATTGCACCGTTAGCACGGTCGCCATTGGCGCACTGCGCCAACAGCTCGTCGGAGGAGTCGCCACAGTCTCCTACACCATCGCACGCTCTGGCCGCCGCAATGCACTCGCCGCTGACGGAACAGCGAAACATGTCCTTGGGGCAGCAGCTGAGCTCGTCGGTGCTGTCATTGCAGTCGCGCGTGCCATCGCAGTAGCCGGTGGCGTTAATACACTGGCCGTTGCGACAACGGAACTGGTTAGGACCGCACTCGGGACAGTTCATCTCGTCGGACCCGCCAGCGCACTCGATCTGACCGTCGCAGCGCCACTGCCGCGGAATGCACGTAGGAGAGCCGTTCGCGCACGTGAACTCTCCTGGCTTGCATGTGGGCGGGTGCCCACACGTGCGCTCGTCTGCGTTCAGCACCAGTCCGGTGCCCACCGGGCACGAGCAGACTGCCTTTCCCATCACGTCCAAGTGGCACAGGTGTGAGCACTTCTCACTGGCACAAGGACTGGACAAGGGATCGAACGTAGATGGTGCCGCAGCAGACACGAGGGAAGACAAGTGTCTCACGTGTGTTTTAACAACCTTGAAGTCGCTGCCCGTGATCTTATGAACCCTGGCAATGATGTCCCTGGCCGTGTCGGTCCAGTAGAGGAACTTTCCGTGAACCGCGATCGATTGAGGCCGCACAAGATCGTCATCTTCCTTGAGCACTTTTCGGTCAGATCCATCGAGTCTGGAACTCTCTAATCGCTTGAGGTTCGCATCCGCCCAAAACAGGAGATCGGCATCAGCGTCCACGGCCAGATCCACGGCACCAACCAAGCCTGAAGTAATCACGTCCTGGCGGTCATGGCCGTTGATGTGGGCACGCTCTATGCGAGTTTTCGGAGTTGCATTGATCCAGAAGATGAGACTGAAATGACAAGGGATAAATCCATAAGTTATTTAAGGTCAAGCACGTCGAATACAATCAGAACTGAAATACAAACCTTCTCTTTGGATGTAGCGCAATGCTTCTGGGCCTCTCTTTCTCACCGCTGATGACCACGCCAAGGTTGGAGTCCCTGATGTCTTCTTCGTCCAGTCTGGTGATGTTGATGGAATTGGTGGCTGAACAAGACCAAAACAGCAGGCGATTGACGGAATCCACAGCCAAGTCAACAGGCTCGAAACCGTCTTCTGCAGATCCCTGGAGCAGCCTGCGTCCACTCGTTCCGTTATGGAAGGCTCTTTTGATGGAAAACTTTCCCTCCTTGCGCTTGCTGCCACTGTCCACCCAGTAGATGACTCTCCTTACCACGTCAAAGCTCAAGGCGCGAATGTCACGGGCGCTACGGATAGGTAAGATCACGTCCGGGACTTCTTCATCATTTGTTATCAGCCTTGAGATCTTGTTCTTCTGGCAAAAGACGATAAAGTCTTCGGGCAAGAGACACTTGGTGCCACTTGAGTCGGGCTGAAAGTGCGACGGGCAGACGCAGCGAGCACGCCCGTTCACGTAGAGACAGAGCTCGTCGCAGCCGCCATTGCTCACCTTGCAGTCGTTGGCACCGAGCTGCAGCGATTCGTGAAACACCATCAAGTCCATGAGCTCTGTGATGTTGCTTCTCACAGTCACCTGATTCTCCCCAGTGTCCTTGTCAGCTCGTTTGATCATGGCCAGCTTCCAATCGGCCCAGTAGATGTGCCCTCCATAAAGGGTGAGGCCGTAGGGTCGAGGTGAAGAGCGAACTATGGTCACAGTCTCAGCATTTGCTCCATTCAAGGAGCAGAAACTGACGCTACCACCGTCGAGGTCTGTCCAGTAGATCCGATCAGCATTAAAGTCGATCACTAGACCATTGGCGCGCCCAACGTCGGAGCGGAAAATGTCGCGATTGGAGCCATCCAAGAAGGCCGATTCGATCAACGGAATCTCTCCCCAGGAGGACCAGAATATTCTTCCACCTTCTGGGTCCACAGCAATGCTGGATGGCCGCGAGAGATCCCTCCAAACGATGACCCTTCGAGAATGGCCGTCTGTCCTCGCAACCTCGATCCGCCCGAGACTCATGTCAGTCCAGTATATATTTTGGGCGCTCCAGTCAACGGCCATCCCATCGGGGAAGTCCAGTCCGAACTCTGCTATCACCTCCGAGCTGGAGCCATTTAGGTAGGATCTGCTGATTGTCTTTTCTTCAATATCAGTCCAATAGATACGACCAGAATAGCGGTCAAAGTCTATGGCCGACGCGTCGCTGACGTCCCTGATGGGGAGCGCATAGTCGTTTGGCGAGTTCGGCCTCAGGCTGAGTCTCCCAATCACGTTCTTGTGCGTGTACAAAATGAAGGCCTCCGGGATCAAGCAGCTTTTCCCGTCCTCGTCCAACTCGAAACCATCTGCGTCCGGGCACTGACACGTTCTACCCCTTGGAGTCATCAGGCAAAGATGCGAGCAGCCGCCGTTCGGGACTGTCGAACACTCATTGCTCCACTCAGGCTCCGGATCGTAAGAGGCTGCCCTCAGGCCCATCAGATCCTTGAGGTGAGCGACTAAGATAGCACGATCGTCGCCAGTCGTCTTGTCCGCCGCTTGTACGACGTTTTCGTTCCAGTCCGTCCAGTAGAGGCTACCTCCTCTCAGGGTGAGCCCGAATGGGTGAGGAAGGACGTCCTGCAAGACGACTCGCCGCCCGGAGCCGTCCACATTGGCCACTTCGATGCGGTCCGTCTTGGCGTCACACCAGTAAATCTTTCCCTCGGCTGCATCGAGCGCCAGCCCGTTGGGCCAGCCAATGCCGGAATCCACTAATATCATCCGATTCTCTCCATTCATCCAAGCTCGCTCAATTCGGGGGTCCTCTCCCCAGTCCGACCAGTACATCCACCCCTGCAAGGGGTCTAGCACAATAGCACGGGGCTCGTCCAGCCCGCGGGAAATGAGCACTCGACGGTTGGAGCCATCCAGGCGAGACACTGATATGGTGTCGCTGCCCGTGTCCGTCCAGAAGAGGTTCCTGGCGAGCCAGTCGATGGCGAGCCCGTCAGGTCGATTCAGCTGAAAGAAGAACATCGTGTATCTACAGTGACCTTTTACCAAACGAAACGTTATTTTGGGTACCTCCTCGGTAACGATGTCCTCGGCGTTCTTCTGATCGAGGCTGGCCCTGTGTATTCCAGTGTCCTCGTCAATCCAAAAGACTTTCTTGTCGATGGGGTCAAAGTCGACGGCAATGGCGCTGACGTCATCAGCAGCGGGCAACACGAGGTCGGTGAAATCATTGGTGTCGAGGCTGATCTGGCGTATGTCGTACCTGACAAAATGGACCCAACCTTTAAGCACGCTCAGTTCCGAAAAAATCATCGCCTTTTACCTGGTGGCCAGCAGGAGGATGGCCGTCGGATGCTGGGCGCAAGTACGATTGTTGATAGGCCTGAGACCAGATGGACAAGCGCACGTCAGCCGTCGGTCGGCTGCCGGCAGACACAAGTGGGAACAGCCGCCGTTATTAGTGCCGCGACAACCAGACTCGACGTCACCGTCCGACTGCCTCGTGGGTTCGAACACCTTCACGTCCATGGGATCAAGGCGGCCTCGGAGACGAATTTTGTCTGGTCGAGTAGAGGCCTCGCTCGTGTTGAAAGTGTGAAGAGCACTGAGGAAGTATTATTGAAGTAAATATTTTGAAGAAGGCCAAAATGTACAGCACTACGTCACTCACCTGTCCGTCCAGTCCGTCCAGTACAGCGCCTGCTGGTAGAAGGTGACCGCGAAGGGCTGCGCGAGTGGGTCCATCTGCATGTCCAGGATGACCTTGCCCGTACCGTCCCAACCCACGTAACCGATCTTTTGCAACTTGGCCTCCACCCAGAAAAGTCTCTTGCCGTCGTAGTCAATGGTAAGACCGTTGGGCCATTCAACGTCTCGCTCCACGAGTACCATCCGATCACGTCCGTCCATCCCGGCACGCTCGATCTTGGGGATGATTCCCCAGTCTGTCCAGAACATGATTCCCTCTTGTGGGGCGAGCGCTATGGCTCGGGGGAGGTCCAAGTCCTCCCAGATGACGACCCTGCGGTGGCGGCTCTTGAGGGAAACCACTTCGATGCGCTTCGTCTCAGAGTCGGTCCAGTAGAGGAGACCGTTGATCCAGTCGCAGGCGATGCCTTCGGGATTGATCAATCCCGTGTCCACGATGACCTCCTACCGGATTAGGGCAAAAGAACCCAAGTGTACATTTGTTCAGGACAACGTTAGAGGAAGTCTTTCCTACCATTTCCACCTTTCCTTTCTTTCTGGGATCAATTTCTGAGCACCTGATGACCTGGGTCTTGATCTCGGACCAGCAGACCACGTTCTCCGTGAGAATGAAGTCGAGGGCAGCAGCGTCCTCCAGACCCTGCAAAATGGACCTGCGTGAGGTACGTGGAAAGAATCGCCTCTCAACTCGGCGTTATTCACCTTGACGACAATTGTTGTCTTCGGGGACGACTTTCCAGCCTCTACTTCGACAAGACGGATGTCCTTCTTGTTGGCGAACAGGATGAAAGGGCGAGCATCGACTGCAAAGATAAATTTGGACGTGCAAATCTGCCTTCTGCATGAGAAGGGGGCAGTTGGGGAGATCGAAAAATGTTTATCTAGCAGAAATGTCAGTATAACGACAGGCAGTGGGAGAAGAAAGCTGCTGTTTAACGTCCCTTGGAGTACACAGACAAGATGCTGCCGTGCACCGACACCAGGTTTGCGTACTATTCTTCGTGAAGCATTGTGGACTTGCACACGAACCTCACTCATGGCAGGAGAGGGTGCTGTGTCAACCCTTCTTCCTGACCACCTGTTGCCGCCCCCCCCCCTCCCTTCTTCATGCATCACACTGTACAGATTGCCAAAGCCAGCAACTCCAGGATGGGGATTTCCAAGGCAGGAGAAGACATCAACTTTACCCCTTCGCCAGATTTCTTTTTCTCTCCCTCATCTTTTGTGCGTTCTACGAATTTTTCTTTCATCTTTGTTCAGTCTGGAACTGGAGCTCGCAGTAGTCAGATTTCAATCTTCTTGAGCGATCAGTGGCTTCTCTCACTGCTGCTGCTGCTGCTGGTCCCGCTACAGCAAGAGCAGCAAGAGCAGCAAGGGCCACGGCAGCGGCAGCAGCAACGGCTCCTGGTCAAACAGTGGGGGCAACCAACGCCACCTGAACTGCGAGTCACCCGCCCGTTTTTTTCACCTCCCCATCATTGTTGGGCTATTTGCACGAGGGAGAAAAACTTTATAAACGACTGCGGCTTCTGCAACGCCCATGACTGCGGATGAGGGAGGGGGAGGGGGAAAAGCCACGAATGTGGAGAAAAAGAATCATCTCGTCAACAAACTTAGCTCGATTTCTTGGCCTTCCTCCTCTCAAGTTCATGATTAATGGTGACGGGCAGGGAAAAAGCAAGAAGAAGCAACTGCAGAAGAAATGTTAGAGCTGCTATCGGGAGAAATTCGACTCAACGCAGGTGATTATCAACACCTTGCACACGAGACTCCCTTCGAGAAGAAAAGGGTCCAACAATGCATTTGCAGAGCTTGCACAATCGGTTGTACATTTAGATTAGGTTAGGAATAAATTCCACTTGCAAACCCAAGGCTGAGCTTTTCGTCTCTCTTCAGGCGTCAGCTACAGGGTGTAGCAGAAGCTTCTCGTGTCTGGCGCTTCCACAGCTCCCCCTTCTTCATCCCCCTTAAGTCAACAGACAAACAATTATCTCTCTCTCTTCTTCAGAGATGTTAACAAGGAGTTTGGGTCGGCAGCAGCATCTACCTGGCCCCCATCAGAGAGCAGTCAAAGGGCAAGGGCCAAAATGTCCCTCTGGGGCCAGTGGCAACCGCATAAAAAGCCAGAGTGCGGTCCTAGAGCCACATGAGGTACTGCTTGGTCAGGACTCAATGCGCATTTAGATGACTCTAAATGCTAAATCTCAGAGCTGAAAATGTAGGACGTGGTCTGAGTTGGGAAGACTCTTGCTCACTTTACTCATTTGGTGGGTCCCATGTCAGGGGCAGGGAGGTCGGGGAAAGGTCGGCCTCCCTTCTTCAGCTTCTTACCTATGGTCCAGAGGAAGACGACGTAGATCGCTGCGGCGGCGAAGGCGGCCGCTTTCCACCGCTGGCGCGGCCTGCGCCGCCGCCACAGACCCAGAGGCGGCGGCAAAGACATCAAGGCCATTTAGGGTCTCGCGTCCAAGGCCGCATTGGAGTTGAAGGACTTCGGGTCCGTTAAGTTTCGTGCCGGCGAAAAACCCGGAGTCTGCTCATTTTTCGCCCATAAACAAAAGACTCGCCCTTCTTTCCTCAGGTCGGTGCCAGCACTGAGATCGCCCGGCGCGCCTGGCGCCGACAAACTCGTGATGTGTCTGCAGCGCCGGGCTCGATGACCCGAGAGCTTGACGAATTGGTCCGGGCTCTGGACACTCAGTTGTGTAGGTCACAGTTGGTGATGACGGACACGGGCGTCACTCTGTTCAACGCCAGGCTCAAGACCGTCCTGCTCACCGGGCTCGGCGGGTAGGGGGGGGGGACTCAGCTACATCCCCACGGAGAGAAGCAACAACTACTCCTTCTTCCAGTTGGGTCCGGGCTTTTTAGCCAGTAAGTAAAGGCTAGCGCACTTGAGGTTAACAGCGTGCGCTCGATCAGGTTCACTCACCGTACGCGCGCTCGTCGTAATCTCTTCTTCTCTTCTCGGCCAAGGTGAGGGAGGCCATCAACGAGTGCTGGGCCGCGCAAGAGAGATGCCACAGGGTGAGGCCATCTAGCGGCAGCTCCTGGATCTTGAAGATGAGCGAATCCGCGGACGAGGTGAACGTGCACGGACCAGACCAGACGTTCTTCAACGCGGAGCCTTGCACAAACTTTGCAAAAGTGGAATGATTTTCATGCAGAGTCAGGTTTCATCACTTCGGTTTCTCTATCTTCATGTCTGGATTTCTTTTTCTTGGTACCTGACCAAAGATCATGAAAGTTCTTTTTATCAGTCAGCAAATATGCGATTGAAATGACTCTCGTTTTAATTCAAAGAGCTTAGAAGTTGTACAAGTTTTGTATTGTTGACACAAATCGTCATGAACATGTGAAGTATCTTCAAGTGTGAATGACTCTTAAAGTGACCCAGACGTGGTTCTTCTTGAAGCTGGGAAAGACCTTGATGCACTTCAGTACTGTACATTTGAGTGCAGTAGTAGCTGATGAGTCCGCTAGAGGGCGCGACCTCTCCTCTCATCGACAGCTTCATCCTGGAGAGCTACGTACGGTGAGGCCATCGCACCAGAGAATCCTAAGATCGCACCTGAGCAAGACCTGAGCTTCTCGCTCATAGCGCTGGCGCCATCTAGCGAGAAAAATGTCCTCCACTTTTTTTTTCTTCCACAAGAAGCTACCTTAACCCGAGTTCAAGTTCGCTTTACTTTTACTCCTCCAAACATGGCTCCAATCCGGCACTTGGACTCCGAGTCTTGACAGTCCAAGCTGGCACCTCCAACCTACCCTAAGACGGCGCATCCATGGAATGAACATTTGTATTGGTACCGCGAAGGAAAAGCCATTTTATACTTGAAATAGAAAACAACCAAAAGAATTTGTCGCTGCACTTCTTCCAACTTCGCACTTTTTGTAATCACAAGTGGCTTGGACAAGATCATCTTTTATTGTGGCTTGCACTCCGTTGGTTGCCCGTCCTTGGCGGCCTCGGCAGGGTTAAAGTCAGGATCGTTGTCCTCGTCCTCCTCTTCACCGTCATCTTCCTCCTCCTCCTCCTCTTCGTAGTCGTCTTCTTCGAGAGCTTCGCCTGGAAAAGAAACGAACCTGTTCAACATCTCTGACGAGTTACATTCCTCGAAAGCGCGAACCGAGCGTTTTATGTGTCCTTTCATCAGTTCCAACTCTTAAGTGTAAATTGGCGCTAATCTCTCTTCCTACCTGTGAAGAAAAGGACGGCCCTGGGCACGACTCTCTCCCTGATGTAGTGACCGATTTCGAAGTCCGAAGTAAGCAGCTCCTGCGTCTCAGAGTCCAGGTCTTCCTCATTCTCCGGGATAGTGGGAGGGTCAAAAAAGTTGAAAAAGCTGTCGTTCTTGACCGTCTTGGTCACGGTGCGCACAGAACCCTTCGACTTATGCTTCTGCTTCTTCTTGACTGTCTTCACCGTGAGATTCTTCCCCGACTTCCACAAGATCTGACAGCCCTTGCAGTTCATAATTTCGGGGCCCTCAAAGCCGAAGGGATCGTCCTCTGCTGGCTCGCACTTCATCTCATATTCCTTCGTCAGTACTGAGTTCGTGAAGTAGTCGTTGGCGGCGAAGTGGAAATGCAACGTAAAGCCCTGAAACAACCAGAAATGGATAAAAAGCCGTCCAGCGAAAAAGCGTGTGTCTCCCTCACCATGGGCTTTTCTGAGAATGTGACGGTTATGTCCTCCAACGTCGCGAGTGCTGGCTCGTCGTGGTCTTGCACCATCTCCTGCAGCATGTCAACGTTCTTGAAAATGGTGAGCCAAAATTCGGGGATCCCCTTGGTGTCCTTCTTGGCCTCCTCGATCTTGGCCTTCTCCTTCATTTCTTGAGAGAGCTCCTCGGATTCCTCCTCGTCGTCACTCGGCCAGTCACACTCGTTCTCGCCAGGTTCGTAGTCGCCTAACGTAACGAAGAGAGCTACGTCAGGTTCTGAGCTCAGTTGTTTTGTCGTTGGAGCTCCTCAAGGATGTATCAGACGAACATATAGAATCACTGGACTTCATAAGAGGTGTCAGAAGGAGCCCCATGGGGCATTCATCACAGACAAGACGAGACGTGAATACTCAACCTTGGACACTTGGACCTCGACGGCTCACGTCCCAATTGAGAATAGTAAAAACTTTGCCTCTCATACCTTTGGTAATCTGCGCTCTTTTCTGGTAGAGCGGCGAGTAGAGATCGTGGTATTTGCACTCGAGCTCGTGAATCTCCTTGTAGAACTTGGCTTCGATCTTGGTGGCCTCAAACTGGATTTTCTTCAAAGCCTTTATGCGTTTCTTCACCGGTGTAGGGAGGGACTGGAGAAAGGGGCAAAAGTATTTCTTAAAGTAAGTTTTGCAACAAACAACTTTTAGAAACTTTTCGAGTGAACTTTCAGTCTTTGTAGTGTCGAAATCATTGTGATCATATAAGAGGTGTCAGAGAGCCACAATGGCATTCATCACGGACAAGTTCGGCCGCGTCCACACTTGCGGATTGTTAAAAACTAGCACATAAATGCACCTTGGATCACTAATGCTACAGCGGAAACACCAAGTTTCGTCTTGTACACGCACAGGACTCAGGATTATTATTCCCATTGGTAGTGTTCAATCCCCTTGTGAACAGACAAACAGACAGACCCTTAGGAAAGTTAGCATCCACCTTCCTCCCACAACCAACATTATATTGCGGTGCAGCCAGCGACCCAAAGCATTTGCTGCAATAAATAGCCCAGCCTTCGTAGTCAGAAACACTCAATGCTGCGGCATCACAATGGTGTCTCTGGCACGCATGGTCCTCAATGGATTTGTTGCAGTCTGCAGCAGACATTGGGATTGGTCTTTTTCTGTCTTCAACGTCTTAGTTCAGAGAAAGAGTTGCTTTAGGGAAAAAGTTTAGCATTAGTGTATAAGAAGCAAAATGGCCTTTGCCACTTCAAAGATTTCAAGACCAGATCTCACCCCTCCTTACTTAGAGGAGGCATGAGAGAACTTTTATGCGCTGGCACGATGCTGAATTCTTCCTCCATATAATTGAAATTGCAATTTAAAACATATACTCTCTCCAAGGCAGGCATCATATAATGATTCCAACCTGTTGGTTGCGATCTTTAAGTAAAGAGTGGTGCGAGGGTCACGATCAGAATCTGTCCACCCACCTGGGAGGAATTAAGTAACACCAAAGTAGTCAAGGCGGTAGGTACTCCGAAACAGCAGTGGCTTGGAATGGTGACTATCCTAGACGGGTCACATCAAATCCCTACACGCCACTTTCGTCGACATTGGTCTCGCACGTTCCCCTGTTCAGGACATCAACAGGTCTCTATCATTAGCTTCAAGACGAAGGAAAGGGTACTTCCCTATGAACCGTAATGCATCCCTTTTGTACAGCCTTGCATTGAAGTCTCAAAGTCCAACTTCAGGGCGTGCACATCGACAGACCACGTGTGTGCACGCATGGCCCCCAGCAAGTAACAATCCACAAGAGTAAACGCGACCTCTAACAATCCTCCCCTTGTCCACCTGGTTACCTTTATGTATCCTGAGGGCGACCCGGCCATGGAGTCCAGCTTCCCCTGCAGCGCAGCCATGACCGCGGGATTCTTGAGCAACTGGGCGGAGACAGAGGTCTTGTCGCCAGTCGTGACTCCTTCCTCCTCTTCCACACTCTCGTCGAGTTCCTCGTTGTCCGCGACCTCCATCGCCTTCTCGGGATCCGAAGACATCTTGGGAGCGAGACCGAAAGAGAAAAAATTCGATAACGATTCGTTCGTGCACGCGGTCGCTGCAGCTGCTGCAGCTGTTTGACCGCGTGTTTCAGGCCGTGCGCGTGAAAGCAGAACTTGAAGCGTGGGGAGAAAAGACGCGGACTCTGTTCACTCCGCCTCTCCTCACCTTTGGGGGCCTGTTGGAGGACGCGTGCAACGACTGCACCAGCGGCAACACCAAGGTGGAAATCCGGAAGCACAAAGGTGGCAGAGGAGCAGAGCGCTGAAATCGGCAAATTCAGCGGCAGCTCTTAGCAGTGCACCGAAAGCTGCGCTGAACTCACCGTTGCCACACTTTGGGCGAAAATGCGAAGGCATCAGTTCAAAAAATACGCCAAGTTGAAGTCTTATTTTGGACAAAAGCCCTCATTATCACTGCTGGATTGTGTCGCAACTGAGCATTTCATGGGTGGCATGGAGATGATCCCGACTCGGTCGAGAATTCTAGTGGGTCAAAGTGTTACCCTGTTCGAATTAAAGCATGGTTAAGATCAATCAGCAGTTTGACTCTGTCCAAGCCGCGACTTGGGTGTCTCTATCTGTGTCTTCCTGGTCACTTCTTTGTTGCCTCGGCGACCTGGATTGAGACTGGCGTAAAGAAATGGCGGGGAATCACAGCTGCTGAAGAAGCGCGCCAGAGTAGGAACCGAACTTTGCAGTGTTGCCACTAAACAGCCTTGGTTGCCGAAGACAAGCGAGTCTGGCGCGTACGAGAAGTCAGTTCAGCGACCAAATCTTTTTCTTCGATGCTGCAGCCCCCAAATTGAGTGTCCATGACTCCCAGCAGGGGGAGAATCATTCTGGGGGTCAATTCTGGGTCTTGAGTGCAGTCAATACTACATTGAAGAAGGGGTCGAGAGAAATCTCAACTTAATGATGTGGCAAATCTGGCAGTGAGCTTTGAAAAAGTCTTACACACCGCTACTTGCACACACTGCAAGTACGTACATTTGACAGTGCCCATACACTTTCTCTACACTGAACACGAGCTTGCAGTCAGCCTTCTAGCATGAGCTGTTCATTCTCAGGCATGTTACCTTGCAGCTTGGGCAAATCCAAGGGATTTATGCTCATAAAATGGTCTTTGCCTACAGCACAATAGGACCAAGTTATGCGTGAAGCAGCCTGCTCATTGGGCAGAAAAAGTTGCTTGGCTTGCGCCATAGTTCGTCTGGATGCAAACTTTAAAGAGCCCCTCACAGCAATACGTTATGTTGCCTTTCAACAAGAACAACTTGAGCAGCAAGCTTGAGGGGCTTTATGCTAACCCTGCGTGAAGTATTACCAGCAACACGTCAATGTCTGTTCATTTTAGAACACTGAGGGAGACTAATCTGTGGTCTGAAAGGCCGCTCTCAGATGGAACAGCAAGAACAAAAAAAGCACGATATATAGATGTGGAGGTCAAAATGGTGATTCAAAACCTCACCGAAGTGAGCTTTTTGTGAAGTATTTTTTTCAATTTATGTTAAAGACACATTTTAGAACGTCTCTGCAACTGTTATAGTTGTCATCACGCAACCTTCCGACAGAGGAAGAGACAAAAGGAATTGATCAAACATACGTACAAGGGTGGGTGGCTCAAAAGGAGATTTCTCTCACCCCCGGGTACAACCATCACAAGCTCATCCACATGTTTCATCACGTTACTTTACTCTTTGTGTGGTGAAAGATGCTCAACAGTCAGCTTCTTCTCACCCCGCACGAGACCAAAGATATCGCAGGACCGGACGGTAGCAGCCGTGGGCACTGCAGAGTTGATGGTATTTACAGCTCAATAAAGTGACAAATTTGCCGCCAAAACCTCGTCAATAGCTACGTCCAGTGCAGACCTGAGCCAATTGATGCTGAAGCCTGAAACGTCACACGGCACGTGTGAGTTATATTACCCTGAGTACCTGAGCTTAATATAGCAGAACACGCTGAAATGAATCAAGCCAGGACTAAGATTTTTTATCCACGTAGTCGTCGCATTCATTCAAGCGTTCTCTATTTAAGCTACGAGAACGAGAAGAGGCACGCAAAAAAGTGTTTTTAAGCTCGTGTGACTGCTCCAACTCTCAAGAGCAGACTTTATATTGTTGGTGGGGGTTTTTTGTCAACAAATTGCATCACTTGGGGTGATAACATTGGACAAGTTCCGCAGCATGGTTGTGGCTGCATGATGATCTTGATCATGCAAATTTGCAACTCATAATCTTATGCGGATCAGACTCGTGTCCCCATTTCATTAGTTTTAACACAACAAGAGGAAATGTCGATTCAAGTAGGCTTGAGAGCTGGAAAGTTGATTCATGGAGGAGTGTGGATTTTACTTCATAAAACAATAGTTCCAATAGAGGCCTTTGATCTTGATTCAAACTGCTATCGGCTTGTGTAAGCGCGTTCCACCGCATCATACAGAAAAGCCTTTGGACTTCATAGGACACATAAGGATTTCCTCCAACGCGTACGTGCAGGGAATACTTACGGTATACAATAACTAAGTCCTATGACATCATCAAGGTCATCTGTGCTGGTCACATTGGGCGTGCGGGAGCCCCCACATGGGTCATGTCCAGAGTAGTTGCATGTTGCAAACTGTCACCGTGCTCCCCATATTGTTCTTTGCGTCGTTTTTCATCGCACGAACAGACCTTGCTTAGCATACGTACACTTTTGTACGGGGAAGGAAAGTTTGTTGGAAGACGCCGCATGACAGACAGAGCATGGGATTGAAGAAAGTTGTTCAAGAATTTGTAAAGACTACTCACATTTTATGTAGCAGGGTGACGCTTCTTCACCGTGACAGTTCCTCACGTCGCTTCCCCCTACAAAGGCGATCCTTCCTCACCGCAACTTTTCCTCAACAGGTGTGACATCGCACAACTCTTATCACAGTGCTCGGCAGACATTGCGTGTGAGAGGGGGACTTCGACCGTCTCGGGCACCGCGAGGCTTGAGTAGAATGAGCAATCCCTGGTGAGGACATGCCAAATACCAGTGTTGGAGCAAAACAACCTTAAGGAATGCTATTTTAGGCCTGAAAAGTCCAGTTTGACCGCTGACACTACAGCGGGGACTTGAGGAAGCAACTTAACCTAATTCGACCAAGCCTCCCTGTAGAAAGAATGCTTCTGTGCCATCAGGGCAGGTTTCTAGACGATTGTGGGGAGCCCACGCAACAACGCCTCCTAATTCAAAGCCCCCATGATTAAGCGTCTCCCACTGTACAAGACTCACATTCACAGCTGCAAGGCTGCGAAGACCAGTGGCTCCAGCAATTGTAATCTGCTGCATGATGAGGCTGGTACGTGGAGAGTTGTGTCCACACTGCTGCAGGTCAAAGCAGTCAAGACCGGCAGCAGCAACTAGAAGGACACTGCTCCTGAGGTGAGGACCCGCGAGGACGTCAATGCCTGTGACATCAACCATGTCAAGAATGAGTCAAGATGCCACATCAGCAGTTACCATGAGCGTTTCAAGATCAACAGTTGACTCCATCACTCAGGGAAGTCTCCGAGGGCACCAGAGACAAGAGGAAGCGATGAAGAACAGGACGAACAGTGGTGAGGACATCATTGACAAGTGTCTAACATGACCCATCTAATGCTGTTGTAGGTGGTGACTCAGGGAACACTGACTCGAGTAGTGTGTGCAAAAAGTTGTCCTGAACAAAGCAGGGATTCATCAAATCTCATAAGTTTCATCAATTCTTGATTTTTTAACTGTCACTGTTTCCTTATTGTCAAAGTTTTGGCCCCCAAAGAGCCATTTTAGGTTGCTTTTTTTTTAGGTCGTTCCCTCAAGTCTACTGAAGTTGATGAGTGACACGCACACTTTTATTTCTTTCCAAACAAAACTGCTGCGCCGTCTTGTGGACGTTGTTCGTCTGGGCAGCGTTGGAAGCAGCAAGGTCGCAATGAGTTCATCCTCAGCAGGGGGAAGGAGGGTTTCCTTACCAACGCCTTTGTTGCTCACGTTGTTGGTGGCCACGTACAAGGAAGAGGAGGTGAAATGCTGTCATTTTACAAAGCTCAGTCGAATCTCTGAAACGAACAATTCTCCCAGAGGTTGCGTCAGGCCGAATTTCAAGAAGATGAGGCTGAACGAAAAGCTGTAACACATGTGAAATGATCGTCAGTTGCTGGCTGAATCCATGGGGGGTTTCTTCGTAGCCACGGGTTCTCTTAGCCGAGCCGCTGAAACAAGCCGAGTCGGTTGCACCTGAGCCAAAGAAATGAGTGAGTACAAAGATGTGCAATAGGGGGAGACCAAGACTCACTTGCAGTTTTGTCCGAACAAATTGCAGGAGCATTGGGAATTGCGGCAGCAAAAGTCCTTTCCGTTGTCCAGCTTCGGGCAGGTCATGTCTCTCTTCAGGCAGAAGTGAGTTCGCCTAAATCGCCAGGAGCAGACAAACAACAAAGAGTCTTTTACTTGGGCAACAAAGCACAGTGGTGACAAAATTGAGAGTCCGGCTGGCTTTGACACAGAAATTGGACCTGCTCAAGTTGCCTGACAACCGAGACACCGGGGCACTCACGTAGCATACAGGGTGGAGCGAAAGTCATGAGTCATGGGAAAACTGTGGCACAGTCCTGAATCTGATTGCAGACATCTTGGCGGCGAATGTTAGAGACAAGGTGTGCTAGAATGATAAGTGGCCAAGTATCACAACAGCCTCACAATCACTGTTTACAACTGAAAGTTGAAAGTGAATTTGGGGCCTCAATCAAACCTAACCAGCCAAACTTCGGGAAAGTGATTACTGGAGTCTGTCCTTTGTGCAAAATCCTTTATAGCAAATGATGCTTCTTAGGACAGTCTGAACCATACTTAACAAACCGTAGCGAATCGATCGAGCGCTTTGGCTAGAAGTTTGAGTATTTGTTGTCTTGTTCGTTCAGAGTGGCCTAAATTTGCTTCTCGCCAGAAAAGGATTGACAACACAGTTTTCGTGATGGTGATTTTAAGTGCTTTTTTAAAGGTGTGAGGCTGAAATGCTGCTGTGCATAACAGAAATAACTTATTTTGCAGTTCTTTTGAAGCTTTGGTCATATCATTCAATCTATTGTACTGGGGACTTAATGCAGTCTTCGTCGGATGTAATCTCCGCAGGCGAAATGCGCTCCATACGCTTCACTGTCAACTTCTGGTATGGACGCTGCACCCAAGGTCGGTCACTCAGGACACAAGACTGAGTTCAACTTCTTGAGTGTCCATTCAAAATGTTCCATTCTTAACCCTTTTCGACAGGTTCTTCTTAATGAAGTCACCGAATCTTTTCTGCATGAAATTATAGTGACACCTGTTAAAAAATGCCCAGAAAGTATCACGTTCTGGTGCGAAAGCTGGAACCGCCGAGGTCTGTGACGAAATCGAGCTTGGAGCCTGGCTCGTTCCGTTCTCCCGGCTCGGGAGAACGCACCACTGACGTGTCTGAATCTGAGATTTCGCGCACGTGGCGCACCCGGGGGCAGTGGTCCCAGTCTCCCTCCGGGACACTTTCCCCACATCAAGAAAAATCCATAGATTCCATACCAGAAGCTGTCAGTGCCGCGTATGCAGCGCGTTTTCACCCATAGACAATTACTCATGCCAAGACCTGTGCGTTACGACCCCAACAAACCCCTTTGAAGCCATGCCAACCATGTCCAACTAGGGCAACAAGTATATTTTTGAGTGAGTCGTAGCTCTCGTTCCACCCTATGTTCAAATATCATGCTAGATGTCTGCACAGTCTATTTTTGGGTCTGAGTGAGACCCACCCTGTCAGTGTCCCTACGGCACGTCTCAAACAGGTCAAATCTCATCAGGGACAATATGGGCTTCAGAAAGGAGGCTTTAAGGCCATGTTGACCTTGAGGACGACACTGTCTGTGTCACAAACCTTGGCTTAGATTCAGTTTGTAAAAGGCGGTTGTCGTTGAAGATCTTACAGCCGGCACACTCGTTCTGGCTTTCCCTCAGTGTGGGCGCTTGCGAGAGTTGGGTTTCTCTCCCAAATGTCCTTCTGGTCAGGTGTTTCGGACACCCCTTGGACTGAAAACTCGACCGGACTCTTTATTTTGCCAACATTGCAGGGTCCATTTGACCAACACAGCTGGCCACATTTTTGTCACATTTTCCACCTACTTTTCTCTGGCTCTTCCAAGGTATCTCTGTAGGTCGGCCAGGTAATCCCGCAGGAGAATCTCTTCCTCACTGCCCACTAGAGAAAGCAGATAACTTCTTGTTATAAGAATGTCCAAAGTGGTGGAGGAGGGGAAAAACCTCCTCAAACCTTCCCTTTGCCCGTGATTCCTCCCCTCATCTTGGCTAAAGTGACCGCAGAAAATAAAGGGAAGCTCGTGATATTGGACTGCCTCAAAAGAGCCTTTTTCCGTCCAAAGACAACCAAAGTTGCCATGTTTGGGGAGGTTTCATTCTGCTCATGTTGAGCTGCAGGCAACACTTTAAGCTTTGTGCTGGAAAAGAAAAGCTTTTCTGTCACAACATGCCAAGCTTTTAAGTGTGAGAACGAGAGAGGAGAATGTTGTGGGGATGAAAGCAGGATAACTCATACAAGGTGGACCAAGGGGATTCGCAACCTTGACAAGTTCATGGGACCACCCTGTACGGTGGTCCCTTCTCCGTTTCTACGACATGCAGATAAATAATAAAAAAAAGCATCACACCACAGGCGCAAAGAAGTGGTTCTATTCCAATCGCTACTGAAGCAAAAAAAATAGTATGATGCTACCGTCGTAGTCGTCGAGGGCGGCCGCTTCAGCGTTGCTGAAGCTCCAGAAGAGGAAGACGGAGAAGGCCGCGAGGGTCAAGGAGAAGGTGAACTTCTTCATCTTAGCGAGAGGCTCAAATGACTGAACTTGAGCAGGAGCGAGAGCAGCGCCCAAGAGAGAGAGAGAGAGATGCTTCTTTGGGGGCGTCGTCGTTCTCCTTTCTGTACTCTACCAGACAAGAAACCTTTCACCGTAACAAACAAGAATACTCCTTGTCAACTCTGAGTCCTCTCGTCTGGTTCGAGGTCGTATGAGCCACTCAAGGGCGGAGAACGAAAGAAAGCTTTCGTTATCGTGTGTGTCACAAATGTTAAAAAATTCAAGATGGTCGCAGGCTGACCGGTAAAAGCTCGACTATTTGGAGGCTCCTGACCCGTAACATCCGAGCTCGACTGGGCTTGGCACGTCTGTTCCCATGAGCCAATGTCACTTTCACTTGCTGGGCAGAAGCTCTGAAGGATTCCCTACGCAGTCAGTTTGCCATTATCGGAGATATGTGATGCTGGTAGAAAATTCACACAAAAAACGGTGAATATTTTTTCTAGATGGTAAATATGAAAGACTCCAAAATGTTCTCTGGCTTCGTACTGATACAAAATTTGCGCGTGCGTACACTGTGTCCCATAACAAATGTTTCCCTCGAGCTGTTTTGGGGCTCATTCTGTGAGTGCAACAGTTGTTCAGATCCCAAATGCGGTAATTCAACAAGACATTGATTGCCAAAAGCCTTGCACAATTGAACAGCTCATGGAAATTGTACATGATTGACTCAATTGAGCAAGACGTGAGCTGCGCATCCGCGAAAATGGCGGGCACTTTCAGCAGTTTTGGCAAGCCTTTGCCAAACGACTGTTGACTGACATTGATCAAATGTGATTGAAAATCCCCTGATTTGAGCGAAAGATCACTGAGGTATAAAGTCTTACATAGCACGTCTGCACGTATGAGATAAATCTCCTGATCTTCCTCTACAGCATGAGCCTCCAAAGAGCTTTATGGGACCAAGGGTGGTCCCAGCAGCAAGCTGCTAGAGATAAACATAAATTATGGGACCCGGGGTAGTGGCTGGTGAGTAAGACAAATATTCGACTTGTTCGGACAATGTTCAAACATTTACTTAATCCCGGAAACTGTTCGGATATTCCTTGCTCGAACTGGGTTTGGTCCTATCAGATACCTGGTACAGACGAACTTCGATATTGTGAACTCTGCTATGGTATGGATTGTACTGAATATTTACGTCATTAAGGCCGACGTCCATTACAGAAATCGATAAAGTAGCATAGAGGCTGCTGACAAGAGTTTATGCTATATTACGCTTTGAGTGTACTTCAAAGGGCATCCAGACAAATACAAGGTGAAATTTGGACAGTTTAGTGCAAAGTAATTGCCTTGGTAAATAGTCTTGGACACTTACTAGATAGAAGATAAGGACCTAAAATCCCTTGGACCGTGAAACTTTAGTCCTGACATAAACCAGTGAAATGTTTGGAAGAAAAACAGACTCTGAGTCGTTCCTGCATTCTCTTTTAACACAATGTGTAAGTTAACTTAAAAGAAAATAAAAGTGCTTTATTTAGGCTCAGAAGATCGTTCAAAATTGTGTGTTCATTCGACCTCAGTCATTGCTGGTGCATATGCAATTTTGTATTTGCTTCGTCAATGCATCAATGGAGCTCCTGCCACAGTCAACCTTTGACTTTACAATATCGAAGAATCTTGACTTCTTTCCATGTCATGAGTAGGTCAACTGCAAAAGGGGGACAAATCCTCACGGCCAATATCGGAGGTTGAGTGCAGGATCTTTGTCATTTTACCACTGAACTTCAGGAGAAACTTGGGACTTCATTGCTGCTCCATTTTCTCCTGGACGACGTCCAATCCACCTTCAACACGCCTGTCTGAAGAGGGTGTGCATGATAGGTCATCCACCTCAGTGGTAAAAGCTTGGGCAGCTCTTTAGCTGGCTCCGATTGCTATGAGAGGTGAAGACATGTTAGATCATATTACACACTTTACAAGAGCACGGAGTTACATACGCACTATATACAAGGGCATGGACAACCCGAGGGCTGGGGTGGAGCGTGGCGCCGACGGCCGTCAGGGCCTCGAGAGTCTCATAACACAGCGTGCGTAGATCGATGCACAGACGTACGTTAGTACAGAAGTTTACCGTACACATTGAAAAGTGAGGTTGATATTGGTTGACGTCACATCACAACATTAGATACCCAGTTCTGCAGTGGGCATTGCAAATTTACGATTTCTCGTGTGGATTGTGCTATTTGCTCACACACCTCCAGTAAATAAAACACAGTAAAACAATAAACATAAAGGATGTAACGCCAAAAATGTCATTGAGTCTGTCAATCTCTGGCCACACCTGGGTGATGGAGTCTCTTAAACTCGGCCCGAGAGTCAACACGTTGAAGGAAGAAAATGACTCGAACAATTTGATTCTCGGGCCGAGTGGAGGAGACTCCATCACCCAGGTGTGGCCAGAGATTGAGAGACTCGGTCACATTTTCGCTGTTACACCCTTCAGTAAAGTAAACCGTGTACGTTACAGTTTGTACACTTTTATGTACAACTGTTGTACAAGTTTTGAGGAACATTGATCGTTTCAAATTTTTTATGCGAATTTTCTAAAAGCACTACTAGCATTCCCTACCCCCCATTAAGGAGTAGAAATATTTCACTGTTGACTGCAGGGCTCTAGAAAAAAAACTAGGTAGGGATGAGCTCGTACGAATAAGCCTTGGCTTGAGACACCTCGGGATGATCACAGCTTGACTCGCCAGGTTAGTGATTCGTCCAGCCCAGGCACTATTTGATCGTGGATTTCCCCACCCCTCCCCGACACAAAAGCAAAAAACCCCGAGAATAATTGCGTCACCTGCATTTTCGATTCCGGGGGGTCGTTGAAAGTTTTGGGTGCTTAATTTACCCAACTTTTTTGCTTTAGCACTCTCAAGGGGGGAATCGCTCATCTATCTGGATCTCTTAGCTTTTAGAGCTGTAAGATCTCATTCATATTCCTACGCTATCTCCAGAACGATAGCGAAAAGCGCTTTGATCTCCCTGTGTGTCAGACGAGGAAAGAAATTCACCCAACTCTCCGCCATTTAGAGAAGATTGATCATGGGAGAGAAATGACAAAGTTCTTTCAGAACACTTTTTATTGCAACCGCATCTTTTTTGCGGACATTTCCCTTATTTGTACAAAGACCCCAGTTGTCCTCGGACTCAGCACGTGTGTGAAAATGGATCCCATCTTCTGGAGGGAGAGGGTTTCTTCTCCACACAACAATGCTTAGGCGGAAAAAAAAGTGCTTTGTAGTTAAAGTTAGGGGTGGAATGAGCTAAAAAATCCAAGAGCTCGATCGAGCCACACGAGCCTGCCGAACCGAGCTCTAATCATTCCAAGCTGGCTCCAGCCACGACCAATGCTGGTGGGCTGATCCAAGCCAGACCTCACTCAGCAAAACACTTCTAATTTCTAAAGGCTGAGCAACTAGGCGAGAGAACCCTCCAAAAATGAAACTCCATGTTAATGATAGTGATGCAGCGACGAGGCGAGCCAAGCGACAAGGCGAGCTGGCTCCAGCTCGGATCTTTCGGGCCAGGAACCACCACGAGCTTCAATAAAACTCGGCTCGTCGAGATTTTCTAAGCCACCTCGGAACCACTCATACTCAAAGGAGTTTTTTTCTTAAGCCTCCCCGCGAAAGTTTCATTAAAAGTTCTCATCTTTGCATTTGAATGGTATCGATGATGAGAAAATCTCACGCAGTTAAAGGTGTTACCAAAAAAGTCACTTTTTTCATATCGAAAAATACCAATTCTGCCCGATTAACGTCTCCTTACTACTGATGTTATTCGGAGTTTTCCTTCTGCAGCTCCTTCATGCTCGGTTACATTTCCCTAGAGTTCTCAGACGACAAATAAATCGTCGGGAGAAGAGAAAACGTCTTAAAGGAGTCTTGCAAGACCTTCTTCATCTGCAAAAAAAAAAAAAAAAGAATTTATTGCCCTTAAGAATTATCCTCGCCAAATGTCGTACGCAGCATTGTTGTTGCCTGCCTGAATGCCTGCGACGTGCAACAGCCTCACATACAGTACGTGGGTGGGAGGACCAGCAACCGGAGGACACTGCGGCGCCGAGGATAGACTTTTTCCTGAAATTAATCATTTTCTCCGAGACATTCCCCGTGTCAGAGTTGCCTGGAGAGACGTAGAAAGCCTTTTGTACGTTGAGGGGGGGGAGGTTGAGCTGCTCTGTAATAACCTAAGACGTGCTTCGTCTTCCTGCTGCCCCTACAGGGAGGGCACAAAAAACTGTGCAACATACAGTTGCTTAACTCTGACGGCTGAATCAAATTTTGGCCTGTCAATTCCGCGTGGGTTAAAGTAGAAATCCTCTTATCGGAGCAGGAAGTTCAGGCATTATTAGCATTCCAGTGAAGGAATATTCTCCGCCCATAGTCTGCTCTGGCCAACCAAAGCCAGAAAAATTGCACTGCTATTATGAGCTCTCTTAAGTTCTGAATTGTAGCTATGACTGACGGTGCAAAAACACTTGCTTCTGGGTCGGTGAAGGTGATGAAACGCCAACCAAGGCCAGCGAGACGTCCCCGGGCACCCTCGTACTGTCTGTGTGCAGAGTGCCGCAGCCGCCAGCACAGCAGTGCCAGCCCTGCAAATGCTGCACTAGATTATGTGCTATCCTCCGTTCATGGCCGCCATTTTAATCCGATTTCACCGCACTCACGACGTGAAACAGCGCAGTGCAGCTCGCACAAGAGCTGGAGAGTAACAGGGACTTCAAGTACTATCTGCTCTGGTAAATGTGGTGAGGGAACGACGTCTGACGCATCAAATCCAGCGTAGCATATGAGGTGAAAAAAATTGAGGATTGAACGGAGAATTGCTGTGATGCATTGGGATGGCCTCGCCATCGGAGACACTAGGGTTGTCGTCGAGTCAAAATGTTCTTCTTCAGATCCAATTGAGTCCGGGCCAGTAAAATCTGGTAAATCGAATCATGGGCAGAACATCCCTACACCCTCAAAGGGATGACTTTTATCAAGTCACCGAAAAAATTGAACCAAAGTCGAGAAAGTCGGATGATTTTCTTATTCCCCGAAGAGAAACATTTCTTCTGCTAAAAAGAATTTACTCAGTACTTTTCGAGTTTAATCAAATCGAATCAAACATTGGAGATAGTCGAATCGAGTCATGGGTCCTATTGGACTCGCATCTTTTTAATGACTCGAGTGCAAAATTGTGATACATGATGCTAAAATAGTACATATGAATAGTCTGTGTGTCTTCAACACTCATAACTTGAGGTGCACAGTTTTTGGTGGATGTGACTTTTTTTGGTCCACCCTGTACTGCACGTACACGGGAAGGGAACCTGATCTTGAATGCTGCTTTACACCAGACTCACGTTGCACTTGGCCGCGCACACACTTGATCCCCAGCAAGTCTTTGAGCCGCAGCCCAATGACTTGGGGGGGGGGGAAGACTTGCACGGCCACGACAGCGTGAGCTCGACTGCCGAACTTTTCCGAGTCCAAGGTCTTGGGAGGCAAGAACATGACAACACAAGTTCAACTGCGCTTGTATTATGAAGCTTGTTAAATGCATACGTCCATCATGCTCATCGAGATTAGGAAAACATCAACTAGGAGGGAAACCTCACTTACAGCCAAAATTCTTGTGGCCACGAATCAGCGAGCTTCTCATCAATCAACACACTGGAATCTGGCTTTCTCAGAGCTGGATTTTTGTTAAAGACCACATTGTCATCAATCATTATCTATTTAACACAAGTTTGCTGATACTTAAGATAATTGACAACTATCAAGAAGTAAGCACTAAAGCAGGAGTGCAACGGTCGCAACTTTCTAAGGTTTATTTTTAAGTTGTTTTCCTTCTTACAGCGGATGACTACACAGCAAAGTTTGTGATAGAAAGAGGCATAAATTTTGGTTGGTTTTTTATCTTTTAAAAAAAAGTTGCACCCATGTGACGAGTTTGAAAAGCTATTAGAAACTGCGAAAGAGAAAAAAATCAACCAAGAGGACTGACAAATAAGTGAAGACAATATCTAGGAAGCCAAATTCCAGAAAAGAGATCTTTGAAAAAAAAACAAAAAAATCAGCTCTGTTCCAATAGGTTTTTTTTTTAGCACCATGATTGCTTTTGTGTGTCTTTTTTTTTTCTTCTTCCTTCACGTCATGGTTCCGAACACAGGATTGTGTCTGCATATGGATGGTCCGTACTCGTCGTATTGGGCTTTCGTATGGCAAACTTGGTAGAACTCGGGCTGAAAAGTACAAGAGGAGCTTTCAACGGACTTGCGATGCCACACCTGGTCTGTTAAATGTGCTTGCGCCGACAAGGACTTCGCTGCTCTACATTTGTCCCTGTCTTCTTCTTTGGAGGCTCTCTCAATGCAGCAGCCTCTTTTCTTCAGAAAGTTCTTCTAGCCTTCAAGATCACGACATCAGTGGCCTCAGAACGACCTCAATCAAAAACTTTTTCAGCGAGAAAGTTGTGTCAGACCACTAGGAAAATGTTTGTCAGTTTATGCTCCTACGACGGTCACAGGCAGAATAAATAAGGTCAAAAAAGCTATGAGCAATGAAGTATATGAACCACAGGGTGTTCCCCCAAAAAAGTCTTTCAGGACACATCTAGTTGAAGCACCGAGGGTCTAAGCATCATTTGAAGGCTAAATGTACGGAGTTTGTCTGAGATGTTTGTCCTTCCACGAGGCTGACCGTCCTTGTCCAATGAGGAAAGTTGCCACGTGCATAGAAGTTAAATCTCATTCTAGGAAAGTGTGCAATGGTGTCCGAGTTGAAGGTTGCACTTGAGACCAGAATCTGGTGCTGACATGAGGACATGATGTGATGGGCATTTGGCCATCTCAGAAAAAGAGCAGAACTTTGCCCGCAAGGAAGTCAGGGTCATTCCCAACGCTTACTGCCAATCTATGAAACGAGAAGTGGACTGAGCTGACTGTCGTTACATAAACCTAAGACATACCTCACACACACCTAAGAAACATAGCTCTCTAAAACTTTTTTCCAATAGGCAGATAATGAGATTAATTCTTTGGGGACAGCCTGTTGGATTGCACGATTAAATAGACTATGGACAATTTACCGTTGATGCCAGCATGCTACCGCCGAACCAGACTGCGTAACGTTGCATTTGGTGCGAGATCACCTGCACGTCGATCGGCGTGGGCTGCAAGAGGGAAAGAGAGCGATAGGAGGAGTCCATTAGGGAAAAACTGTTCCTTGATTCCAGCAAGGGCCTTCTCTCACCTTGATCCTTCCCCCGCTCAATTGCTCGGTGATCTTGAGCCTGGCGTCCACGGACCGTCTCAGGTCTCTCTCGAGGCGGCGGCCGAAGTCCTTGAACATGGTGGACCCGCCGGATAAGACGATGTTGCCGTAGAGGCCGCGACGGACGTCGATGGGGCAGTTCTGGACAACGCTATCTACAGTCTCGGAGATGGGAACCGTAAAGTCGGGATTTGCGAACTGGAATAGGGAGACAGGATGGTGTTCTAGTCTGTCGTCATCATGAACTGTATCAGTTTCCGCCAAAACTTCCAATCGTTATTACCTCGGGATGGAAGAAAATCTCTGGCCCAAGGAACCTCTCGTATCCGACGTCGATGGCGAAGGGCTTCTTGGTGACGGAGTTGACGCCGTTGAACTTCTTGATGTATTTTGCTGGATCCTGGTCGAACTTGTTGAACTCTTTGGCGATGTCTGGACAGACGTAGCAGTGCCGCTCCTTGATGGCCTTAGCCGTCTCCAGCGACTGCTCCGGCGGGATGCCGATCTCGCGCTCGCGCAACAACGTCTGGATGAAGCTAGTGATGTTGCGACCGGCGATTGGAATGTGCTTGATGCAGGAACCTATCACATAGCCTTCCGCCTGAAAGATGACGCACCCATAGATGAGATACGAATAGTCATAAAAGAATCCAATCAGCAGTTAGTCATAGATCATAGCCATGGCCATCGTAGCCGTTGATGGCCAACCAGCAGTTTCAGCCACTCTCAGAGGTCGCTGTTGCCATGGTAACCCAGTAACATCAGTAGAAGAACTACACAGACGTAGGGAGTACAACTCACTGAGGGAAAGAGCAACGTAGTGTGCACTATCAGCACGAGCCTTACACGTGTATGGACTTCCTTGCGTCCTTAACACAACTTCGAGAGTGCTTTGGAACTTTGGTAGCGGCTCTTTCCCTGCGAGGCTGTGTTCAAAGTCACGTGGAACTCCAACAGGACATAGTTGAGCTCTCGGCGCAGCTTCATCTCCGCCTCGAATAGAGGAGAGGATCACAGGGAACATGTCCACTCCCCAAGTCCAATGTCGGCTTCCTACTCAACCATGTCCTGGGAAAAGTGTCCAGTGACCTGAAAGGTGGTGTTTTTGTCCTTACCACAGGTATGACGTGAGTGACACCGTCGCCTGAATCAATGACGACGCCTGTGAGCGTACGCTCGCCGACCTGGCGTTTGGTCCAGCTGGCGGCCAGCGACAGAACCGCCTGCACGGCGATGTACAACCCGGGGATGTTGAACGACTCGAACATAATTTCGGCAGTGTACTCGCGATTCTCGGGCGTGTTCAGCGGAGGCTCCGTCAACAAGAAGTAGTGATCTTCCGGCTCCGCCCGCAGGTACTTGAATATGCACTGCTCCATAAACTTCTCCATAAGGTCCCAATCCTCAACCATCCCGTGACGCACCGGGTACTTGACGGCGTAGCCGGTGGCATCCATTGCCTCGTCACCAATGTAGAAGTCTAAGTCTTCGACACCACGCGCCAGACGCCGGGTGGCGTCATCGCCCACCTTCGCGGTCTCCTTCACGGCTATCGCGGAGGGCAGGATGAACTGCGGCTCTTTGTTGCCGGCGTAGCCAAGCTTGGAGTACCTAAGGAAGCAGAAGATCATTGCGGGGGTCTCCACTTGGGGTGGGGTCCCCTCAAACAGTCAGTCTTACCCCGTCCCCACGTCGATGACGCAGGCCGGCAACCTCGACGTCATCTTGACGGACGACGACGACGACGACCCCGAAGAGAAGCTCCTGTCTGGGAATCAAGACGAGTGATACCGGCGAAGACTCGGGAGAGGCCGAGAGGGGCGGCCCCGCCGCTATCAGTAGAGCGTCAGTGAGAGCAGCGCTGCTGCTGCTGCTGGCACCGCCACCGCAGCTAGTGGTGGAGATGGTGGTCTTGCTGCTGCAGCTACAGCTCCGGAGGAAGGCGTGCACGAGAGGGCAGATGAAAGTTGGCCATGATTGTTTGCCCCACGGCCCCGCCAACTCGGCTGTGCTCGACTCGGCCTGGCCGGCCCAGTCGCCGATGAGTCGATCTTAGAGACCCTTGAGGGTCTCTAAGTCGGCCTGGTCGCGGCTGAAGGAGCAGCTCTTATCTCAGTTTTCCCAACCCAGGAGGAACTGGGTTCATCGGGATGGATCCGACCTGAAAGCGTCACGGCTACACGAGTCTGGAAGCACCGCAGCCAACGTGTGATTGCCATGAAATGCGACATTTGTCTCGTCTTGTACGACTCGATGGAGCTCTCCGTGGCCGCCAAGACCCCAGTCTTCATCGTCAGACATCTACGACTGCATAAGAATGAGCTGCCCGGCCGACGTTTAGTCACCCACCATCCTCTCCTCCCTCCCCCCCTTCTTTCCCTCGGCCGTCGGGCACTCGCCGGCCGGCTGAAGCGAGCAAGTAGAATGATTGTTTTGGCTTGATCGCCGCAGCGGCACCAAACTGTGGCAGCGGCGGCCGCGCTAGCAGCCGCGACCGCAGAAGCGGGGGTGCAGGAGCCTGAAGAGTTAAGATTCGGAATAGGGATGTTCTCAAGCCTGGTAGGCTCGAGGCTCGAGCCACCTTGAGTCTCGTAGGTCCGTCATTTTCCCTCCAATCGACAATATGAAGTGAGTCATTGAGCCCGCGAGCTGGCTCGATATCTGCATCCAGCCCGATAGGATCACCCATTCTTTTGCTCGGCTCACAACTGAGCTCAGGTCCCGCTGCTGCCGCCGCCGCTGCTGCTGCTGCTGTCACTACATCGCTTCCGAGTCCTAGTTCCCCGTTTGATCCGTCCGCAACCTCCGTGTCCGCGGCCTCGTCCCCGGGTTAGGATGCCCCGCGGACGCCCCCCGGCCGGTTCCACGGCGGCATTGTTGGAAAATAGGCCCAAGGGCAAAATGACTGCCTACGCCTTCTTCGTGCAGACGTGCAGGCAGGAGCACAAGCGAAAGCACCCAGACGAAGTCGTCGACTTCCCAGACTTCGCCAAGAAGTGCGCGGCCAGGTGGAAGACCATGAACGAGAAGGAAAAGAGGAGGTTCAATCAGGTAAGATCTCCGTGAGACTCCCGTCTTGTGAATAGAAGCCACTGAGTCCGATCCACTTGCAGATGGCGGAAGACGACAAGAGAAGATACGAGGTGGAGATGGCCAACTTCATCTCCCCCGGGCGGCTACCCGCCCCTCACTTCGCCGCGGCTGCTGCCGCAGCTGCAGCCGCCTCCGGTGCAGGCAGAGTCATGGGTGGCCTGGGCGTCGTAAAGCGGAGGCGCAAGCGGCGACTGAAGGACCCCAATGCACCCAAGCGCTGTATGTCAGCCTTCTTCTGGTTCTCGCAGGATGAGCGGCCCAAGGTTAGAGCGGCCAATCCAGATTTCGCCGTGGGCGAGATCGCCAAGGAGTTGGGCCGAAGGTGGAGCGAAGCTTCCGACCCTATAAGGGCAAAGTACGAAGCCCTTGCCGAGAAGGATAGGGCCAGGTACGACCGCGACAAGCGCGCATACCAGCAAAAGCTGAAGGACGAGAAGAACGGCGTCCTGAACCCTGCCGTCGCAACCAACGCAGCCACGACGTCCTCAGCGGCGGCTGTCGCAGCTGGGTCAGTGGCCCCTCCCGCTTCGGCCGTCCCAGACGAAGACGAAGATAGCGAAGAGGAGGAGGAGGAGGAGGAAGGAGAGAGTGAATAAGAGAAAGACTTTTATAGTGTTGTCGTCACGCATCCTCCATCAGGTAAAGAATCTTGAATTTGTCCTTTTTTCATATAAATATCTCTGGTTGAGAGAATAGAGCTCGAGGATTGTTCTGCCATCAATCAGGCCGCTCCCCTAAGGAAGAAATTCGCCAATTTCGCCCCCACTGTTTACATTTCGTGTCCATCTTCTTTATGGTCGTACCTGAAACCTTGGTTACACCCGAAGGCTCTTGCTGAATGCACTACTAGAGATAAGTCTGCTTTGTGCTTGAGAGAATGTTTCGTTCGAAAGCTGTCACGGTGGTATGTGCTATTTTCAAGAAAATACAGTTACTGCGTTAAATGACCTCGATCAACACTTGAATTCCTTATTCGCGCCTTCCGTTCATTTCCCATATATTTTTTCGCCATTTTCTATTTTTCTGCCCGCGTCCCTGTGAGTCTTAACTGTGACCCAATGGAATTTAGTTTAGTTCAAAACTTGTCAAAATCGTTGCTGTTGGCAAAACAGACTTTCTTTAAGGCTTCACTTAGGGAGTGATCGGATTTGTAACTAGAAAAATCCCAACCCTGTGGAAAGAATTGCCCGGGCTTTTCTTCGAGATTCCGGCAGCGACTCCAAACCTAGAGAGACTGACACCGACGAGCTCGAAGTCCTCGCGGAATCAGCGGATCCTTGTGCTGACATACAGATAGGAGTTGGTCTTGGAGGAGGAGAGCCTGTGCGTAGGATCCGTCCCAATGACCAAGTCGGTCAGCACCAACAAGTTCTGCTCACAAAGGCAGCATGTATATCACGGGACAGCGTCGCTTCGACCGGCCCCAGGACGTCATGGAGTCTTGGGTCAGTTTTTCGGGGATGACCGAGGTCATGGAGCAGGAGATCTAGGTCATTCCGCCCGCTGAGGAGGGAGTCCGTCTGTTGCAAGGTGCCAGAAATAGCCAGACAAAGAGCAAGTAACTCAGAGTCGCTCGTTTATACAAACTTACACTTTTGTTAGAGCTTCCACGCCCAACCTAATTGGTGTAAGTTTGCTTTTTTGCTTTGTCGGCGTCTACTATGATCTCTACCTGTGCGTATGCATAGTAGCGGTGGATCAAGCCACTAAGCCTCGAGCCCCGGGCTACGTCGAGCTGTGGCAATTCTTTGAGCGAACCGGGCAAAATTTCGAACGAGCCACCGGAAAAGTCCCCCAAAACTAATGAAATGTACACCACATTTAGAAGTAACAAAAAAATGACTTGCTTGAGTTGTGCGTGCACTACACAGATAACGTAGCTCCTCCGTATTAGGGTAGGTTTGGCTGGTTTTTTGGTCGTGATGCCAGTACTTGTAACATTTTACGGCAAGTAAAAGCAACATTTTATAGCAAGCAAACTATACCCACCGTATGTAGTGCACCTGCTCCAAAATAAAACACCGGACACAAGAGCACAGGGGATGTAGTGGCGGAAATGGCTCGGGCCGCCGAGGCTGCTGTTAAAAGCAGGGGAGGACTGTAATGTATATAGATATATATACCCTTTTTGAAGAGGCCTTTTTTGCTGGAGTTGACAAGTACTTCGCAGTACTTCGGACAAGTACTTCTCAAGCCGAGCCAAAAGCTTGCTCAATTTCCAACCAAAGGTTATCTACCTGTACGAAAAGAGAAAAAACAGTCTCAGTTTGTTGCGTACCATGAGTCTTCCGGCGTGACGAGATATTTGACACTACCATGGGTGCTCTTTTCTTTTTAATATGGAGTCTGATCACGCCGCCGTTGGCCAAGTGTGACTTTGGAGGCCACGACCTCTTCACCTCGCTGGCGCAGCTCGAGCAGCTCTGGAAGAACGAGCTGGAAATCGTACCGAAGATGGAGAAGGCGCTCGACGTCAACGAGACGGTCTCGGGGGCATTGAAAATGTAACGTTGACAAAGAAAATCTTCCATGAGTGATGACTGAGAGATCATCCAAGCAACCCTCTGTCATTGTGACCAGGTACCTCTCTCAGCATTATCTCCTTGGGTTGAACCGCGAGCCCAACTATGACTTCCTTGGTCACCCTCTGAACGCCTACTTCTTCGTGAGGCACGTGGCGCACGGGTGGACCATGATCAAGAGGAGCTTGGCCGGCATCGACACGAACAAGACCACAGAACTCGGTAAATCCATGTGGTGTAGGTTTAACTTTTCAATGGGCAAGTCTTGACTTTCCTTCTCAAAAATAAGTACAGCAACTACAGTCCTGATCAAGCTGTTCAAGCTGAATCGATTGACACCTCGACGCTCAACATCAATGCAAGCAAAAAGACTTGGTCAAACATGTTTGCCAGCACATTCAGGCCGGTGTCGACATTTAACAGCCTCAACCCTGCGCTTGTAGTCAACAGTGTGGGCACTATGCTATATTGAACATAACGCGAAATTGTTGCTTTTCTCCTGTTTCTTAGTGCGGAGGGGACATATTCTGGTGCTTTGTTTTTTCTGTAATTTTATACTAGATCGCATATCCCGGGTTGTTTAGTGTAGTGCGCTATGAGGCCCTGTTGCTGCATTTTCTACTGGAGGTTTTTTGGGTGGAAAAGCAACAATTTCACGGTATTTTTTAACTTGTCCGGTCGTGAGTAACACGCACAACATTTTCCTCTTTGACCCCTGGATCATGCTGGGGCCTCCGCCTGTGGCCAGTATAAGGCCTCTGACAGATCTCATCACCACAGTCGACACTCGAAATATATAGGCCTGGAAATACATAGTTAGTACCTACTACAGCAAGAGTAAAAGATACCACGTGCGATATGCATGATAGAAGTGTCTTAACGAGAAGAATTTTTTCAGCCTTTTTGTCTGAGAGGGAGAGTGAGAAGCTGCCCGACTTGTACGACGTCGAAGGCGCCGCCTTCGGCCTCGTCCGCCTCCACTCGCTGTACAGGTACGACCTGCACAAGTTCGCGCATGACGGCATCATCTCGACCACATTGGACAACGGGCAAGTCGTGCTCAGCGATCCAAGCGTCATCAATGTCACATGTGCGTGAGACCAACCTCTCATATGTAAATGTTCCGTGCTATGCAGCATCCCTTTTTCGCTTTGACAAGCAATCGTTCATGATGATGTAGGACATGGGGAGGTTAGTTTCGAGTGGAAATTGATAAATGACACTTGCTGTTGAACCACTTGTGCGCCATCAGTTCGTAGCTGTTGTCCTCAGCAGCAACTCAGCCCTGAGTGCCGGAGCCGGCAGACCCGGCAGCGTTGATGATGTGGATGTTCGGGGCGTCAGCCCAGCACATGATGACATCGCATCTCCCTGTGACTAAATTTTGATAGCTCGTACGATTTGGTCGCTGGTCAAGTTTGGCCGGGAAGTAGCCAAGAAGGTTGAAATATCATGACGGTGGAGACCAATGCTGCCAGATCTTTCAGCTTCTGTACTGACGCCTGCATTGCTGCTGGCGGCAAACAGGGTGACCGGAAAGTGCGCAGGTGGTTCAACTGCCAATGTGTTTTATCTACTTTCGTCCTAACACAAACTCCCCATGTGCTACGCCATCATGAACGGTTGCTTGTCCTAGTGTAACAGGAGTACTGCATGGCCCCTTACGTCCCGTATGGGTCAGCAGTTGACCAACGTCGATCCTGCAGCTTACGAACTGGTCAAGATGGGCCTGGAGGCGACTAGTCATGGCCTCTACGATTCCGCCTGCGACCTCATGGACCTGGCCACCGCATTCGCCAAGGAGGAGAAGAAGTCTGGCCAGGATTTCTCGTTCTTGCATGATTACAATCCAAGTCCCGAGACCTTCCAGAACCTGGCGGCCAGTGCAAAAAAGGTGCAGTCCATAGACCGTTCGGCTCATAGTACCATGTACTCAAGATTCACATCTTTAGGTCCACGACCACTTTCTGGATACTCGTGGGATGGTTGGTCGATTCCATCGCACGCACCAGTTCCCGTACGACTCCAAGTTGCGCAAGAAGAAGAAGTTCTCCAAGGGCTTCACTCTCAAGGACCCCGTGGTCGGTCGAGCGCTCACCGAGAGGCTAGTGCAACTGGCCCCAAGGAATAACGATGCCGACCACAGACTCAGTTTTGCCTCCGAGGTGCAGATGACCAAGCTCTGCAGGGGAGGACAGATCCGAGTAAGAGAATCAGAGCATTCCTGAGTCCTTCTGCGGCTAAGTTTGTTATTATAGTGACGTCCACAGGTCATGCACATACATAGAAATGCTGTAGTAGGTCCTTTGTACGGTCGACTCTTGATTAATTCAAGTCGTCCGTCATCGGGAAAATTGTGACTAAACCTAGAGTGAGGCCTAAATAGTGTCAGGTGGTACAAAATGGGCGGGGTTTTGTTGCAACAAAGCATGTGATCCATACCATATGCAGGGTGACGAACCTGTGATCCCACTCGTACAAAAGAATCTGCTAGCAACCCAATGCGTAGTTTGGCTCCCAGGACGACATGGGCGCAACCAGTTATGCTTAACTCATAAGATATTTCCTGAAAGACTCCTACAGCGCTGCCCGGGATGCCCAGGCTGTGGCTTTAGGGGGTTTGGGCCATCACGTCCTCCGTTTCGTCTCGAGCGGCCTTCGAGGTCGCTTGTGAGACCACCTCCCGGGATTAAGGAGTTGGTTTTGGAGAGGCTGTCACTTCACTGTTGTTGGTGTGGGATCCCCCTCACTCCAAAAGGACCCTTCAGGCCCAGCATAGGCCCCGTCTCAGAAGGCCCTGTCGGGCCCGACCACCCCGCCGTGACCTGAGCCATGCCAGGTTTGGCCCCTCTGAGTCCATCGGTGCGATCGCCTATCCGGAGCACGCGAACGAACAGAAATTCTACGTTAGGACGTAGATTTAGAAGCTTTCAGAGGCACGGCCTGAAGCTGAACTGGGATCTTTGTGACTGCTGTTAGTACAAGTGCTTTAAGTCCTTGAATTGAAGATTAACATTCATATCAGCTTTTTTCAGTGCATCCAAGATGAACTTACTGCAGTCCGGAAAAATAGCTTAAACTAAACCCCTTCTTTAACGTAAAATCAGCAAATTTTTGTGGCTTGATGGAGAGTTTTGTTCAGTAAAAACTGTTGTCCGCAAGAACTTGACAGAACCCAGAGTCTTGTCTACATCGAGAGTCGACTGTAGCATATTCATGACATTCTGCTGTGGTACAAAAGTACAGGTACGTAATGCGGTCTTTCGGTTTGACGCTCACGCAACCTCTCTTTCCGTAGAGTCCGTCGGAGATGAGCAAGTTGCACTGCAAGTACGTTCACGGGTCATCCGCGTGGCTCCGGCTCGCCCCCATCAAGCTGGAGATCAACTCGTTCGACCCATATCACGTCGTCCTCAGAGAGCTCCTCTACGACCACGAGTGTGACGACATCACAAAGTACTTGGGGCCGAAGCTCGACTTCCCGCCAGGGAGGATGCACCACAAGGCCAAGAAGAACGACTGGACCATGAAGAAGTCAGGAGAAGAGACCTTAGTTTTGACACCTATGGTACATGACTCGAACGTTCTCTTCCATGTCCCTGTAGCTGTTGGCCGGACGAGACGAATCACAAGGCCCTTGAGAAGTTGAACAAGAGGATTGAGCACTTGTCCGGGCTGAGGGCGGACTCCAGCAAGCGCTTTTCAGAGGGATTCATGGTGAGGGCGAATAATGCCATAATTACGTTATATTGCTTTCTTCTTTAATTCGTTCTCACCATAGTGCGGCAATTATGGCATCGGCGGCTGGTACTTCATCCACCCGGACTTCCACACCCACGGCGACCCCACCCACTACGTCGCAGGCAGCCGTGGCAACAGGGTATCCACCATTCTCACTGTCCTGCAGTCGCCAGAGGCTGGTGAGTCGCTTATATTGGCTCACACTGTATCATCCATGCGTTTCACCCACGTATGTATGTGCTACATACGCATATGATCCAAGTTGGCTGAGCTGAGGCCAGATTGAAAGTCATTTACTTTCAATGACTACTGCCTCGACTGCTTAATTAAGTACCATTAACTGTAACTGTGATTGTCTAAAAATTAGGTGGCGCCACCGTTTGGCCAAACGCGGGCATCTCGGTGTTCCCCGAAAAGGGCTCCGCCGTCTGGTGGTACAACCTGAGGACGAGCGACGTGCCTGACTACTACACCCGCCACGCCGCCTGTCCGGTGCTGCTGGGCCAGAAGTGGATCGGCAACAAGTGGGTCGGGTTCAACGCCCAGTGGAACGGCAGGAAGTGCGCGCTGAACCCGGGGCAGAGGTTCGACGGGCCTTACGAGTAGAGGAAGAGGGCGGGACTATTAGCCTATAAAGACACTGCCAGGGTGCAGAACTTCATCCAGAATAACTCGTTGGCGCGCAGTCATGGATACAAAATCAAGAGCGCTTCAAAAAGTCCAAACTTTATCTGTGGAACAATTCTACGCAATTTGTGATTGTGATGCACAATACATTGATTGCAACACTGATGCCATGAATGACTGAGTGAACGAAAAAGAAAAAGCAGACACGGCTCGCAGGAGCCTTTTTTAGTAGTAGGAGGAGTGACGCACTGACAGAATGGAGTGGTGGGCGTGTCAAGAGCCCGCCCTCCCCACTGTAGCCTCCCCCGATGGAGGTGGCACATTTTTTTTGACTCATTCAGTACGTGCAACAACATACGGTGTCGTTCTCACATTACTGGCATCTGTTGGCTTTCCTGCGGTAGCTGTCAAATGATGGTTATTGAGTGTGTAATGTTTGTCATTTCTACTTGTCGGACGCCGCCGCCGTCCCCGACCGAGTCCCCCTTCCCCAGCCACCGGTCCTACTGGCGGAGGAAGCATTTCCCTTTCCCAACTAACTGAAGTTTCTCCTAAAAATCTTGTGTCAAATCTCTTTCTGCCACTCACAAATTTTGTTGTCTTTTCTTCCGGAGAAAAGCGAAGAACGACGTCATTCGTTGAGCTCCTTTCTTTATGAAGCATAGAGAGACTTTCTTCCTTCCTCTCTGACTCCGCCTTATAAATTATGGATTGGCTCTTTCTCTTCTCCGAGGTTTTCGTCAGAGAAGAGAAGAAAACTTGGAAAATTTCTTCTTCTAGGTTGAGTGAGCACGGACTCGATAGGCGCCAGCAGCGCCAGCAGCGCCAGCAGCGCCAGCAGCGCCAGCAGCGCCAGCGCCGGCGCCACCATACAGTACGGGAGGGGGGGGGGAATTTCGGCTTTTTCTCTGGCTTATTCGAGGGGGGGTGAGAGGAGGGGGGAGGGGGGAAAGCAAGCCTTTTGTTACTGGAGAGCAGTAGCGGTTTTCCTCTGTTTTGACTGAACAATGCTCGGGTTTTGTTCATTCAATTGACCATAAAAGGCAGCACAATAATTTCCTGTCTGTTGAACCGTTGGCCCCGGATAAACAGAGGGAGGAAAAATGCCACCGGGAGGGAGAAATCAAAGGTGATCCTGACAACAGACTGAGCCAGAAATGACAGCGTTCACTCGAGCAGATGTCAGCATTTGAGCCTCGCACGATGCTCGGAGAGAGCTGCAGTCAGTCAGGACTTGTAACCTGTCATTAGATCATTGTTAGCGATATCACGATCTTTTTTTCTCTGTGTCTGAGCGCGCGTGCATTCAGAGGCAGTGAAGCGTTTTAACACGCTTAATGGACTCTTGACAGCAAAAAGGTGGAAAGCATGAAATCTGCCATATGAAAATGCTCCTTTTTTATCGTCCCCCCGCTTTTTTCAGACACCCCGGGTCGAACCCGGAGGAGACATCTACATTTTCCGAGTGCAGTGATGAGTTTGTCCGGGTCAGGACCTCAGTCAAATATCTGTCTAAGTTGTTGCTTTCCATTAGACACAGAGCAGAAAAAGCGGTGGATGGGCTTGTATTGTTAAAATATCTCCCCCCACCCGTGCGTGCATCCCTGCCCGCGCTGTTGATGGACATCTGCGTATATGTTTATAAGCATAGACTCACATATTGTCGGTGTATCTCAACAGTGCGAGCCGTGAAGTCTATTTACGGGTCTCCATTTTCCTTTTTGCCTTTTGATCGCTGAACTCCGACTTATTGCATTACAGCAGAGAGAAAATAAGAAATAAGAACACAACATCTGTCTGAAATCTTTTTACTTTTCTCTCGCTCGCTCTCTGCTGTGCGTCAGCGCGGAACAAATCCACTCTGAGGGATCAAGTGACGAAAAGTGATCAAAGATCATTGTTTTCCCTCGTATTTTTTTACACCCACAAATCTCCAGAGGTGGTGGAGCCCTTGAAGGCCCCTCAGGTGCTTTCATCTCCTGTTTATTTCTCTTTATTAGGTTGTTTGATATGTGTGTGAGTGAGATCGGATTCACAACAGCGAGTTGAGCAACAGAGGTGTGACACTTAACATCAAAAGAATAATCGAGGAGGAGGAGGAGAGAATTCGCTGTTCCCCATAGATATGTGTCAGGGTGGGTGTGATTGGGGACTTTGTTCTTCATGACTAGACTTTGTTTTCCATCTTTTTTTCCACACTCCGCAAGAAGAATAGTTTGGATCTGAGTGTATGTGTGAAAACAATGTGTGTTTTACTTTGACTTCTTATCCTCAATACTAAAAATTTGATTTCTCCAATAATTTTTTTGTTCTTCTCCTGCTCTCATTGTCTCTGCGAGTAGGAAAGTTCTCAAAAAAGCGGCCCCAAAAAGCCTCTGCTGCCTGGGAGAGCGAGTGACTCGATCAGTACGAATCGAAGCATTCACGCTTCACCATCACGTCGCCATAGTAGTGATGGTGTTGCTGATGGTGCTGCGGCTGCTCGTAGTGCGCGGCCTGTTGAGCCGCCGCGGCGGCCGCAGCCATCTCCCAAGCAGCAGCGCTTCCTCAGAGGCCGCCGCCGCCGCCCGGACCGCCGGGGCCGCCCCCGGGGCCGCCCGCACCGGCGGCGGCAGCGAACTTCATCCGCTTCTGCTTCTGACGCTGGTTGCAGAACCAGACTCTGACCACGTTTTTCTTCAGGTCTAGCTTCTCGGCGATGGCGGCGATCTTCTCGCCTGACGGTCGCGGCTGAACGGCGAAGTAGGCCTCGAGAGACCGCTTCTCCGGGGCCGCGATCGACGTCCGCTTGCGCTTCTTCTCTCCTGGCGGCAAAAGACCGGCGCCGATGCCTCCGGCGCCGTCCGGGTCGCGCTTGGCAGCCTCGGCCTCGTCCAACCAGGCGGACAAGACCGGCTTCAGCGCGATCATGTTGTTGTGGCTCAGAGTTAAGGATTCGAACCTGCGCGAAAGAAGTGTTCTTGTATGAACCTTACAGAGAAAGCAAACTCGCACTTGTCCCGTCCGTCTCTGACGAGGAGGACTAAAAGCCTTGGCAAGGCTTTGGGAATCGCTCAAGGTCTCCTGGAGGAAGCTCTGACATAGGCCGATTGGGCAAGAGCTGCCTGCCAGCCACACCTTGTCCCAAGACACTCCAGAGCAGCACATGGGCGATGATGTCACAATGACTTGGGTATAATGCAGTCAGTGTCCCTTCTGGACAACTTTCCAAGTCCCACTTGTCAGACACTAGCAAAGTCATGATGAGTGATGGAGAGGGTTGCTAATGCAGCTCAACCTCAATTTTGCAGAAATTAGTTGAATCTTAAGTCCACCAGAGCTTTTTTTTTTCCTTACCAGGGAAAAGACATTGCAAGTTCAGCAAATGGCCTTTGAGTAAGAGGAAAAGGACACTTTGATGATCCCAGGTGCGCAGGATTTTGCATGCTTCATCCTGGGGCTTCCACCTCAAATTGTACACTGTACTGGTATTTTCGGTCCACATTGCAGGGTTGTGAGGATGATTTTCAAGTGTTGCCATTGATAGTTGAAACATTCACTCTTTGATGCTTTTCGTCTGATTCGTGTCCTGAGTACACAATTTGAGGTGGACCCCTGGTATTAGGAAGTGGCCCTGGACAGCGACAGCCATTGCTGCATCTCAGTTGAGGCAGAAAAATCTGCTGCATGAAATGCAAATTTTGCATCGCGTTATCGACTCTTTTGCAATAGTGATGCCTCAGCAGCTGCTCCCTGGAGGAGGGAAAATAAGTTTAGACAGTGCATTGAAAGCAATGTTTGTTTTGCTTTCTCTCTGACAATGACTTTTACGACTCAAAAGCCTTGTCAGTTCTGCCTCCCACCCTCCTTCCAGTACTTTTGTCCTCAAGTCCTCAAGTACTTTTGTCCTCAAGTACTTTTGTCCTCCTTGAGTCTCTCAGTCCTGCCAGATTGACTCAGAGGGCACCTTGCCACAATTGTGGTCAGCCTGACCGACAAGGGCAAAGCTGTTGGCCAGGAAGAAGTTCTGACAGCCCTTACTAAAGCTGCATACGGCAATTGACCTGAACATGAGCCGTGCAGCTCCGGAGTCGAGCTACGGAGCTGAACAACTTAACCCTAGCACAGATGTCGACAAAAGAGCTCTGATTCTACATCTCTGGTGGGAGAAGCGAAGAAGGATCATCCTGGATAACAAATTGTGTTAGATTCATAGAGCTTGGTCGTCCTTTCTCAGACTTATCCACATCAAAAACACGCTTAGGTTGCAGCTTCCTTCATAGAGAGCTTTCACTCACCACTTTGCAGATCAAACATACACCAGGGACTGGTTGCTGTGCGACCGCGCCAAGAACGTGACGTGGAATCGGGGCTACGTGCACGCCTGGCTGACGGGGTCGACCTTAGCCAAGTCACTGTACAGCCAGACCTCGAAGTCGGGCCAATTTGACTTGGATGAAGAGCAATAACGCTCGGTCGGCGGCTAAGTTATCGTCATTGATCACGACTTCGACTTTCATAACTTGGAGATCTGAGTGCGTTACTAATGCATGCAGCAAAAAATGTGATGTTCAGGGCCACCGAGTACATTATTCAGTGCTCTTACCTGCATATTGTGCTCTGTGAAAGCGCCCCAACCCCTGGAAGCTTCAGATTTGCTAAAGCCTTTCCAACATCACATTGAGTCACGCCTAACTTGATGCGGCGCTGCTTGAACCTCTCCGCAAACGCCTCCAGTTCTCTGAAATGTGAATAGCAAACCGACTGCCGCTTCTGCCACGTGAGCACCGTCACCATGCCCTACCTGGGGTCCGTGTCGGTGTCCTGCATGGGCAGCTGGGAGGGATGGTGGTGGTGGTGCTGGTGGTGCGACAGCGGCGCGTGCGGCGACGACATCATGGCCGCCGCCGCGGCCGCCGGGTGCGCAGCAGCGGCCGCCACCGCCGCCGCGGGGTGACCGGGATACATGCCGTGATGGCTCGACATGTGCGGGTCGGAGACGGCGGCGGCCGCGGCGGCCGCGGCCGCCGCCGCCATCGACGCTGCGGGCGGCAAAGACGTTGACGAAATCATGTTGCCGCTGCTGCTGCTGGCCACGGCCAAGTGTGAGGAGGAGGACGAGTCCTGGCTGCTGTTCGACCCCAGCATGTCGAGGCCGCTCATGCCCGGATGATCCATCTAAGGGTAGAGAAGAGGATGCTTCTTTTTTGAAACCTTTATTTCCCTACATCGCATGCAACAAGAATAAAAAAGTTGGCCTCCTCCCCCAAAAAGCAATGCCTCATACGATCTCATGGCGGCCGCAGCAGCTTCAATCTTTCCATATCTTGCTTTCTCTTTCTCCCCCCCAGGCAAAAGTTTTTCCTTTCCCAGAATTTGCCCTATCCAGTCCCAACCACTTCTTAGAGCATCTGGCAGGCGGGAGCGGAGAGGGACAGGTTTGCCATACAGAAGTTGTGGAACTTTCAATCGGCTGACGATTAAAGAGTGCTTTTCCGAGTCCTTCCCTCTGGCTTCATCCGTGGCAACCCTGCTTTCATTCTGAAGAAGCCCTCGGGGCCGAAAGCTGCGAGCAGGAGAAGCTATTGTCATATTAAGCAAGATGTAAGCTTTTCTTAAGATGTCTGAAGTTGCAGGTCTCATGGCAGAATTGTGGCGCCTGCCTGGCCCGGCCGCCTGCCCCGGACCCCGGCGTGTGGCTCCGTCTGGCAGGGATGCTGGAGAGGAGCGCCTTCTTGGCTTTGTTCTCCACCTTTATTTCTTTTTTTTGCCTTGGCAACCCCACCCTTTGAACCTCATTCTATTGTAGGTCTTCCCCTTGCTCTCTCAAAGCCATTTTGAGACGGAAGAGAAGAAAATATGGGGAAAGATGGCGTCATGAGAATGCGAGAGGGACATGGGACAAATCGAATTAGGTTGCTCCACTTCTTTGCCTACTAAAAGTCGCAGTTTTTTTCGCCCTCCCCCCAGTTTGTTTACTTTTCTGTTTTTTCCTTGTTTTACCCACCTTTGTGTGTGTGAATCAATGAACAGGATCGACGTTACAACTCTTCTGGGAGCCTGGAGAAGTCAGAGAAACAAGAACCTTGCCCGCTTTTTTACGTCAGGGAGGCGTCTATAAAGTGTAATGCATGGGGTCGGGTGAGTCCGAGTGTCTTTGGGATGTCTCCCGGACTCGAGTCTGACCATGCAAAGAAGGTGGCCAAACTTGGGGTGTGGCACAAATGGACTTTCGGCCTTGTGACATGATTCCGTCTGGGCCAAACTTGGGGTGTGGCACAAATGGACTTTCGGCCTTGTGACATGATTCCGTCTGGGCGCATTCCCGTCAGTGACGACTTGAGAGATTTCGCGCCAATGACGTCTTCGGAGATTTCGCGCCAATGATTCGATTTCAGCTAAAAATGGCAATCCGCCGTCGCTTCTCTTCTGCTCTTTGTCAAGTCCTGGAAGTTTGGACCCCTGAGATGGGTCCTTGCAGGTACTTTTGCTCTCTTATTGGAAAGGATCTCTGCAATGACTGTGAGTGCTCCAAAAAAAAAGGATCGCTTGTAGAATGTGCGTGAATCAATGCAAACAAGATTATCCTTCTGTCCGCAATTTCCTCCCTCTCGTAATGGAGATCAGATCGACTCAGACAGCTCGAGGAGGGAACCGAACGAGCAGCTCAACATGTGTGTTCACAACGCTCATTTTCGGAGTCGTCATTTGAAATATTTTCGTGAAAGGAAGATTTTTATAGGACTCTTTTTCCTTTATGGGGAAGGAAGCACGAGCAAAGTTGGACGAAGGGGGGGGGGTGGAAAGAGGAAAAAGGGGGGAGGGGGGAGGGAAATCCCCAGTGGAAACAAGTTGCATCGGCTGCCAAATGGCCAGTTTTGCCTTGGCTCCGACAGACATTATCTGATTATGTCGCGTACGTGGGGAATTCGCTTATTATTGACCCGCATTTTTCTCTCCTCGTCCCCCCCCCCTCGCGCTCCCCACCCCCTGTTGGGAAATAAACACATGTGATTTCACTCACGTGATGCACCCGAGAGTTGACGAGTCCGCCGCCGCCGCCGCCACCGCCGCTGCCTTGTGTGGGGGCCGAGGACGCGGCTGCCGCCACGGCGGCGTACATCATGTCCTTGTTGTTGAAGGGCGTGGTGGGAGTGACGTTGCCGCCGTCGTCATCTCCGCCGCTGCCGCCGCCGCCTCCGCTGCTGCCGTTGACTGCGCTGGAGGATACGACTGCCGCGGCGGCCGTGGGCGGCGGCGGATGCTTCATCTCCACCACCAGAGCCTCGGCGGCGGCGGCGGCGGCCGCCGCCGAGGACGCCCTGCCCAGCAGTCCGTCGTTGATGCCGCCGAACAGGTCACTCTGCGGGAGGAGAGGAGAGATGTTTGTTTTGTGCCTTGCCAAGTAGGCCCGTTTGGTAGGCCTCCCCCTTGTGGCTCGCGTGCTCCTTCTCCACGTCGCATGTCCAAATTGATTTTCGGCCGTTTTATGTCCTGTTTTCTGTCTCTCCGCAGGCCATTGAAGTCGCTCCCCCCCTCTGTTAAGTGCTCCCTAATGTCCCATACGAATTGGGATCAAATACCATGAAAAACATGGAAAGGGTGAAAAGAAAAACCAATAGCAGCAGGTGATCCAGGTTTTTACACACCGCGTTATTGCGCTCCCTTTATTTACTTCTGCGGAGGAGAGACAGAAAGAAATCGAGTCTTTGTCGCTGAATTAACCTATATTTTGGGCTTTATTAGTAAGTTTGGTTATTTGCGGGGCCGCCGTTTACTTCCCATTTGGCCTAATTGCACAGTAAATTACAATCCGAAAACGCTGCGTGAGACGCATAAATATGTGCGAGTGTTTTGGGTCCCAATGGCTCAATCCGTGGCCAATGCCGACTCCGCGCTAAATACAGAGTCCAAATAAAGGGGTTCTCCTGTTCTTTTTCATCGAGAATTGCGCCAAATGTTGCGTAATGAATGTGGCGTGACTAAAGGTGTGAGAATTGGGCAAGTGCAACTCGTGGAAAACGGGGGCGATCGGGAAAAAACAATAGGAAAAATTGCCAGAGTGAAATAAACATTGTTATCATAGGTTTGCGATCTCCGCTCTTGAAAGCCATAAACAGGCAAGCCTTGGCCAACCAGAAGGGGGTAAAGGCCAAAATCGATAAAGAAGAAGCTTCTCTTTCTCTCTTTTAGCAGCTGCCAAGCTGTCATGACAGCTTTCGGCCTTTTACCTGAGTGGAGAGAAGACAGCTTCAATTTTGGGGGGAGGGGGGGGGAGAGAAGGGGGGGGCTGAGGAGAAAATGGGGAGAGGAGTAGAAAGGACCCTTTTTTCTCTCTTTCTACATGTGTGGAAAAGAGTAACGGGTCAAAATGGGCCATTTTTCGGCTCTTACTTCTGCCTCACCCTGTATCGTCGGTCAGGCATTTTTCGTCCCGATCGATATGGACACACAGGAGCGGCCAAGGTGAAAAGAAAGCATATGAACGATTATTGTTGCAACACCTGCAGAAAAAAGCCATTCTTCTACCACATGTTTTTCGGGCGGATATTTTTTTTAACCCTCTTTATTACGGGTGAAGAAAGTAAGACTGACTTGTTAACATTTAAATTGAGACGAGAGCAACGGGTTGGAAATTTACATTTGTGCGCCCCCACTGTAGTAAAAGGCAAGTGGCGGCGGCAGCTTCAGACTGCATTCTTTAAATAATTAATCCTTTGCGTAATTGCATTGAGGAAATCAGCTGATCGTCGTACTATAACGTAATGGGGGCCTCTTTCAGGACCTCCCAAAAAGTTTCTTCTTCCAGCAGCAGCAACAACTGCTTAAAAATTAATCCGCCAAACAGCGCAGACGCACAAGAGTTCATTGGGTGCAGTTGGAGCCAGGACTCCTGCCCAATTTGCCTAAAAAAGAATGTCAACGGTCCAAAAATAAGAGAAAGCCAAAGTTTGGAAATGAATCTTAGTGATTGCAGGAAGGGAGGATCAATTTCTCCTGATCAGGCAAGCTCAGTTCGTTCAAGGGAAACCGCACTCGGTGCGCAGACAAAAAGCCTTGTTTCACTTCGGGCCAAATTGGCTAAAATTAGTTGCCTGAGTTGGCAGTTTAGCTCCTGAGCGAAGCCCTGAACAGCCCAGAGAGCATCTCCAGCAATGAATAATAGATCGTCCAGGAGGGGGGATTTCCCTGAAATTCGCAATCCTTGGCTGGTGGGGGCCAATGGGTCAAAAATTTTCTAGGGCTTGCCTAATTCTTATGCAACTTTGGCTTGGGGGGGAGGAGAAGGGGTTCCCCCCTCTTCATCAATATTAATACGGCAGCAGCTTGTTTCACAGCTGTTTCAGCTCCTCCAGACTTTACGTATCGGTTTTTAAAGTGACTGCAATTTATGCCTTATTTATTTCACCGAGATCCTCTTATTCCTCGGTTCCCACACCGCATAAACACGTTTGGATATTCAGCACCAGTCCTCAACGGACTCCCGACGTGAACAAGTCCACAGCTCTTGGCAGCGTCAGTGCAGCTCGGTGCCGAGCACTGCGTGTCAGCACGTGTCGAGAACGCCAGAGGTGTGAAGCTCTCTCGACTCGTGAAGCTGTGTGTGGTTGGACCTCACGATGTGTAACAATCTCCTTGTCTTTAAAGCTCAGTGCGTGTCTGGAGCTCTGTGTGGATGGAGCTCAACACGTAGGCATAACGCTCAGCATGTCTGAAGTTTTATGTGTATCTATATCTGTGCTTTTTAAGCACTCTATGTCAGCATCTCCCTCTATATGAAGCTCAGTGTGTGCATGAAGTTTAGTGTGTGCATGGAGCTCAGTGTGTGCATGATGCTCAGTGTGTGTGAAGTTCTATGTGTATCTCTATATGTCGGCATCTCCCTCCATATGAAGCTCAGTGTGTGCATGAAGTTTAGTGTGTGTATGAAGTTTAGTGTGTGCATGGAGCTCTGTGTGTGCATGATGCTCAGTGTGTGTGAAGTTCTATGTGTGTCTCTGTGCGTTTTAAGCACTATATGTCAGCATTTCCCTCCATATGAAGCTCAATGTGTGCATGGAGCTCAGTGTGTGTATGAAGTTTAGTGTGTGCATGAAGCTCAGGGTGTGTATGAAGCTCAGGGTGTGTATGAACGTTAGTGTGTGCATGAAGCTCAAGGTGTGTATGAAGTTTAGTGTGTGCATGGAGCTCTGTGTGTGCATGGAGCTCAGTGTGTGCATGGAGCTCTGTGTGTGCATGGAGCTCAGTGTGTGCACGATGTTCAGTGTGTGTGACGTTCTATGTGTGTCTCTGTGCTTTTTAAGCACTATATGTCAGCATCTCCCTCCATATGAAGCTCAATGTGTGCATGGAGCTCAGTGTGTGTATGAAGCTCAGGGTGTGTGTGAAACTCTGTGTTTATCCAGCTGAGGGTGTGTATGAACCTTAGTGTGCGTATGAAGCTCAGGGTGTGTACGAAACTCTGTGTTTATCAAGCTCAGGGTGTGTATGAACCTTAGTGTGTGTATGAAGCTCAGGGTGTGTATGAAACTCTGTGTTTATCAAGCTCAGGGTGTGTATGAACCTTAGTGTGTGTATGAAGCTCAGTGTGTGTATGAAGCTCAAGGTGTGTATAAACCTCAGGGTGTGTATGAAGCTGAGTGTGTGTATGAAGATCAGTGTATGAACAAAGTTCCTTACGCAACCCCCAGTATATGTATGTAGCTCCGCTTGAATGAAGCTCATTGTGTGCATGCAGCTGTGTGTGAAAGTGTATGTATGTATGAAGCTCAGTGTGAAGGTGTATTTGTGCTTATGAAGCTCTATATGTCTCTCCCTCTGTATGCAGCGCTCAGTATGAGTGAAGATCTGTCTGTCCACGCATGAGATTGTGTAGATGTGTGTGTCCGAGTTTCTCTTTGTGTGAAGCTCTGTGAAGCTCTGTGAGTCTGTTTGTGTGTCCGCTGGCGTGTGTGAACCCCTGAGCTGTGCCTGGTCGGTCCGGCTGAAGTGGAACCCGTTGGCCTGATCCTCTTCTCAGATTTCCAATAATGAGCTCAAAAGCAGAGCTTCTGTGATTTGCCGGGCGTGGCTAATTTCCCACATTTCCAAAGCCTGAAATTCTGCTTTCAGGAGAGTCTTAAGAAGGGCCATGGAAGATTCAAGCGGCCTGAAATATGAATGCGCCTTGGGACTTTTACAGCGCCTGAATATTTCAGGTGGGAAAAAGTTGCCAGGAAAAAGTGGGGGAAACGGTTGGTAAAAACTAAAAATCTCTGCTCAAGGAGGTTTGAACGCGTGGTGTTATCGGATTCGGTCCAGGGTTGGCACTGGACTCGGTCCTCGAGTACCGAAGTCTTGTCATTATTCAAAATCAATTCCAATTAAAAAAAGGTAGATCGTTTCCCACAAAAGTGACAGAGATAAATGTCAGGGGGGAGGGGGAAGAGGATTGAGGGACACAAAGACAGGGTGGAGTGGAAAAAAGGGAACCTCTCGTTCGGGGGTTCAGAGGACAAGTAGGTGAGTCAAGAGCCAAGGAGAGGGGGGAGGGAGGGGAATTTACCCCCAAAACACCCGACTCAAGTCGTCGATTTTTTGGCCAATTGTCTCTTTCGCTGACGCACGCACGAAATTGTGCGGCGAAATCGATCGTGTCTTGCCGAGACCCGGTCAACTTCAGCTCTTCCTCAGGGGAGTTTCCTCCCCCCCCCTCTTGTGGGACAGCTGATATCTGGCATTTAAAAGCCCCACAATTTGTGTGCCAAGAAGTGCATCAGTGCTGACATTCCAGCTGATCAGAGTCGGTGCTCGATGAGACAAAAATCTGTCACCGATGGTGACAGAGTCCCTGGGGACTGTGGACAGACAGGTAGCACACAAGAAGATAATTGTTGGAAACAGGTGTCACGCAAAGCTTTCCTCCAAAACTATGCTTGACTGGGATCGTGCGAGCCGCAAAGAAGGACTGGGGCCGCCATTCAAGAACGGACCACAGAAAGATGGGCCTAAGACGCAGGAGGAAAAGCAAATCCGTCAATTCCCAGAAAACGAAATTTTGTTTGGCCCATTTTTTTTCCGCCAAACGGTCGTCATCAGCAGCAGGTACTTTTAACATGTGGTCAATAAATAGGGGGAAACTGCGCGCGTTCGTGACTGATGTGAGGGTGTGGCTCGGCGAAAAAAAAAACAGGGGGGGGGGGAATGGACGTGTGAGCCCTCAAATCAGTCTTCTGCGCCTGCAGAGTCTTCTTTGAGGCTCCAACGACCCCTCCAATGGGTTAAGCACACATACACACACACACACTCAACAGGAAGAAGCCAGGGGGGGAAAGCCACAAAGTAAAACCCTTTGATAAAAATCGCGTGTGTGTGTGTAAACATTCGGGGCGATTTTTGCTACAATTGGTCAAAAAAAATCGATGTTTTTATTCCCCCCCCCCCCGGTTCTTCCCTTTCCGCCCGCAGCTGTCGCAGCTGCTGCATCCAAATCCTCCTCGCGCCGGAAATGATTCTTTTTTCCCTAATGACGACTGGAGGAAGCAGGGGGAAAAAAAAGCTGCTTTCATTGCGTGTTCACAAAGGCCCAAACATCTTTTCTCATCCTCCGCATCTTCTTTTTTCTGTCAAATCGCATGCGCCAAAATCGAGAGGGGGCGAAAGTTTTGGTAGCAGTGGTGACGTCAGAGGCGCGAGCGCTTCTGTGCACAGCAGCGCTGGATTTATCACGATAACCGAGGTGAAATATTTACCCTGAGCATTTTCTGCCTCTGGATTATTGGTCGGGACCGATTTGTCAAGCGCTCGCACGTTGTCAGTGGGATTGTTGGAGTGAAAAATTAAGTCAACTCATACAAGTCGGACTCTGTTCAGTGCTGGGGTCGAGAGGCAGAAGCTGAAAACATCTAAATGTTGGACCACTGTGAATTCCCCGATTTTTTTTTTCCTTGTTGTGAAATAAAAAAAATCAATGCAGTCATACAAAGAAGAGCCTGTCCTGTCTGTCTGTCTGTCTGTCTGTCTGTCTGTCTGTCTGTCTGTCTGTCTGTCTGTCTGTCTGTCTGTCTGTCTGCTTGGTCTTGGTACAGGTGGACGCACAGAGATAATGAGAATTGACTTCGCCGCTATTGATTGCGATTCTTTTTCTCCTCCATTTTCGTGCAGCAGCTGCAAAATCATGACAGAGTCGACCTTTAATTTTCATCAAGTTATTAGTGCAAAATTATGTGCTTTCCCAAATTAACTCTCCAGGCAATTATTGCGCAGTTGAAGAATGTGGCCAATAACTGTTCTTAATTACAAAAGTCCGACTTTTTGCCTCTCTTCCTACTACAGTTCAAAGGTTTTTCCCCCTCCCGTGGGAGGGTTTTTTTTTATTTTTCCCTCTCCTCTTTATGCTAAGCACATAATATTGATTACTTCAAGGTGGATTTTTTCCCTGTGCTGGATCCTACATCAATGGGATTTGATTGGCAGCCTTCACTGTATTCACGACACACATTTTAAAATCATGCCAATAACTGAGAGACATTTTTGGTACAGGGCGACGCAAAAGTCTGCACAATCACCTGTAGAATGTGTCTACGCTTGCTTACCGGCGGGTTCGTCATGCACCTCCTCATGGGGTCTCTCATCTGCTCAGGCACCCTGTAGGTCGGCGAGTAGCGGCCGCCGCTGCCGCCGCCGCCGCCGCCACCGCCACCGCCTGCGACTGCGGCGTTTCCCCCCGATCCGCCGAAGCAGTTCGCCGTTCCTAGAGACGGCGGCGGCGGGTGAGGATGCGGCGGGTGCGGCGGCTTCCCCGTGGCGGCCACTGCGGCCATGGACATCATCTTGTGGTGATGGTGGTGGTGCGCGGCCGCCGCGGCCGCGTGGTGCTCGGGGCTGTACATCATGCCTGCGGTGTACATCATCCTTCAAGTCTGTTTACACGCTCGTGTTCGCTCGTTTGGTTCACAAAACACACACACACAAACACGCGGGTGCGTTTGTGGTGACGGCAGAAAATGTGCAGGTTTCACACACTCATCCTGGTGTCCGCGCTCTCCATTTCTGCGTTTCTCACTGAGAGCAGCCACGACGACGACGACGACCACGACGACCACGAGAACAGGCCAGTGGTCGACGTGAGCCACGGGTGGGGAGCGGCCAAGGCCTCGAACGACTCCAACGAGGCCGCCTCCTCCGGCGCGGCCGCCGGGCTGTTTTTTTTGGCTTTTTTTAACGTGTGCAGTGCGAGAAAAATGTGCGTGAAACGATTTTTGTTGTTGTTGCTGCTGTTGTTGTTCTTTCTCTCACCCCTTCAGTTGTGTCCTGGCGGCAAATTATTATTAATCCCAGCTATTAAAGTTTCAGCCTTCTTCTCCAGGACGCAAAAGTCAAATGATGCTTGTGCCGCCGCCGCCGCCGCCATCGCCGTCGCCGTCGTCGTCGTCGTCGCTGACGACGGCGGCGGCAGCGCCAAAAATGCTCTGGGCTTTCTTTTACTTTCTTCTCTCTCTTTCTCTCTCTCTGTGTGTGTCTCTTTCTCTGTGTCGCCGCCGCCGCCGCCGCCGTCGCCGCTGTCGCCGCCGCCGCCGTCGAAAGATCCTCCCAACGGCGTCTGCGCCGCCATTCGCCGTTGACGGGCGATCCGCGGCGGTGGCGGCGGCGGCGGCGGCGGCGGCGTGAAATTCTGGAGATAAACATCGACGGCGAATGAATATTGAAGGAGCCGCCGGATTGGGGAAGAAAAATCTGATCGGGAGGAAAAAGGCGGCGTCTTTTTTTATGTATTTGCCCAGAGGAGGCGTCTTTTTTTTTCTTTTTCGTCCTGTGCTCGCTTAGACAATTATTTGTGGTGCCTGAAAAGGAACTTTTTTCCCTTCTCTGTTGACATTTGACATGAAGGAAGGATTTTTTTGTCCTCCGGCCATTACCAGATCCAAAAAGTTTTGCGCTTAATCTTTTTCCCCAGAGAATCCGCGTAATGCGCGAGCTGTTTTAGGGCGCGCTCGCACTCGCCACACTTGGGGCGGCTGGGCTGGAGGGCGCCCGGGGCCGGCCCGGGTGAGCGCGCCCTAAGCGCGAACGAGCCAAGAAATTCGGGTTCATTTGATCGCGCTTTTTAGTTGTTTTGCTGCAGACGAACGATCTCTCCGGGGACCTCCGGTGAAGCTACTACATTCATTGATGTTTCTGGGGCGTCCCCAGAGAGTCAAACAGTTGTTGAGCGAACAAGGAGACGGGAGGAGGGAATAAAAAGGTCCTCTTGCAGTCGGGCAATCCGGGTGCCACCCGGACGCCACCCGGAGTCCATGGTGGGGAACTTGAGACCTGACTGTACAGTAAACACGGGCTGGAAAGAGGCGTTTTCTCGGGCAAATCTCAGGCCCACCGAATTCGCGTAGTCCGGACAAAAGGACGTGAGGGCCTCAAAAAAGGCCATGTTTCTGCCAGATACAGTATGAAGCTGCCTGAGGAGGAGGAATAGACTGAGTGAGATTGATAGGGGGGGGGAAAGCATCGTGCTCATCTCAAATCCCCAAACTCCTGATTAAGCTTTTCATTGCCTCATCCATTATTAAAGACCTTTTGACAGGTCTGACCCAAGTTGAGGAAGTGACGTCACTTTTTTTTCTCTCTCCTTGGCCAGAACACAGAGGGGGCGGCGGCCTCCGGGCAGACGGGGCCTGATTCAGGCCCTGAATGGGCCTCCACCCAGATTGATTCTTCGTTTTCATTCCAGCTCAGTCACCCGCATGCACGGCAAAGACTGAAACAAAGCACCTGCCCGGCCCTGCTTGGGCCTCCATGGCCCGCCTAGGCCTCCATGGCCTGCCTAGGCCTCCATGGCCTCAGCCACAGCTGCTGATCGAGAAAAATCTGTGGAAATCAATGAGGAACAACCAAGACTGATCACGAAAACCGATGTGAGTTTTTTTTTTTTTTGCTTCCTTCTTTTTGCGGGCAGCATCAAAGATATCAGACATTTTGCTCTTTTCTCAGCTCGTTGCTCCGCAAAGTGAAGGAGTTGATAAATTGCGCAGAAAACTTGCGTGAAGAATATTTTAGCAAACATCTGACTGTATCCGAGGGCTTCCCCCAAGCTGCCGCTGATCAATTATGACAAAAGTTGGTTAAAATTTCAATAGCAGCGGGATCGAAGCCAAAAAGCGCGCCAGTCAGCGCAGCAAATAAGCGCCGCAATCAAAAGCCACGCGCGTTTTTTGCCAAGAAAAACGCATGGATTTTTCATGGCGCCATCGAATATTTACTAGCATTTTTCGGCGTCACCCAAGAAAAGGGGAAACCGGCGTCATTTTGGGGGGGGGGGGGGGGAAGTCTTTATAGCGGCGATTTTAATTAAACCTTGACAAAGGTTTTTATTCCAGGAGATTTTTATTTGCCCTAATCAATATTAAATAGGGATAACACAACAAACCAGCAAAA
>JAAUXU010003105.1_pt1 | contig 73509 bp, 60 predicted proteins | sample 7278151 | NCBI WGS metagenome assembly JAAUXU01 (sample SAMN14350113, study PRJNA611818) | marine sediment metagenome | isolation source: surface marine sediment (1.8m) | place: French Polynesia: Moorea | collected 2018-08
CATGGGTCACTGCTCTTCAGGCATAAATGAAGGCGTTAAGTAACTAAGCCGCTTAATTGACTCAAAAGTCCCGGCCCCAACATGACCCAGTTAGCTAGAGTCGACTGTACTCGGAAGTTAAATTTGGCATTGAGGTACCCCCCATCCAGTGCACCGTCTGTGGCAGCCATGACTGCAGTCCGTTACCGGGAACAATAATCCAGCAGCACGACTCAAAAAAGTCCTATGACCGACGAAGTCTGCCAGGGTCATACATGACAAAGTCCCACACGTTTTTTTTCAGTTCATGGACTACCTAACCTAACTTACTCTACCCTGGTCTGACGTAACCTAAACCTAACATAACCGTTTTTCTGCTGTTGACAGCTGCAATGATGCTGGACGCAAGACACAAGGACTTTTTGGACTCCCGTAACTTTTTGGTCTTGTTTGATTCAGTGGTGGTCTCGGTGTACATGAAAATGTGCCTTCACAAATGAAGAATCGCAACTCTTTAATTCCGTACAGACGCACTCAGAACTTTCTCGTAACATTATGACGCAACCTCAAAGCTTTGACGAATGCAACTTCTTGCGTACCCCACACGGTTTTTTGTGCGGCCACATTTGCTGAGTACCATATTTTCCGACTTTGACTGAGGCGATTTTTGACCCGTCCGAGGCCTCACGTACGTATATTGGGCGGCCAAGAGGGGTGAGGGCGGGAGCCCGAGGACAACTTAAGGCCGAGGATAGGTCAAATCAACGAGGAAAGTGTCATGCACGTTACGGCTATGCAATTTTCAATTTGAGTCAAAATTGTTGCTTGACGTACACGACCCGATTCCCCCCCCCCCCTGTAAAAGAAGAAGAAAATACCTACGTACACTAGTACGTGCAGTGCTCAAGGGCACCGCACTCAAGGAGCCGGGAAGCATCCGTGTGCTGTAGGAAGCGGGAAGCATTAGCTATATATCGGCTGTCTAGCACAGAAGTTTCCTAGCTTTTGACCGGACACAATGTCGGAGGCCTAAGACTGTCCGAGGGAGGGCGGAGGCCCGAGGACAATGGCAGGCCGAGGAAATCACCTCAGTCGATATCAGGCGCGTCACTCACGGCCGAGAGATCTGTCAGTACTTGCGAAATTGTATTAGGATTTCGAGTAAAATTTACTTGCAACACGTGTACAGTCCGGTAGAGCACTGCTGAGCAAAAACTTGACTTTATGCTTTTTATTCCGGGAAATGAAGCATAAAGTGCAGCTGTCGGGATTTCAAAGTGGTCCAATCATAGGAGCTCGACAGAAGAGCAGCCATTTCGCGTCAGAAGCAATATTTCCCAGTTCGTCAGTACATATGATGAGTTCTGCGTGTAGAAGTTGAAAAAGCCGGACTGTAAAACGACAATTTGGTGGCCTGACTATGCAACGCGTCACTAAGAACGTCACTGGACGTTAAAATACGCCAGTGGTTTGAAAAATCCTAGAACTTTTACTGGCCTAGCGGATTGTTAAGTGTTTTGCAGAATTTAAAGAGAGTGCAGAAAATCCGCGAACAGAAGTAATATTGCGTCAAGCCCGGTCCGGCAGTGCAGGCACAAACATGGTCAGCGCTGACTGTGATTGTCGTTGCTTCTTTGCAGTCGATAGCTCTTCATGCATGAAACTCCCGCGGTATCATACTGCGGATTCGCCACGTCTTATCGTGTGACTCCGGCCGTGCAGAAGAGCCTCGAGCCAACAATTTTGTTGGTTGCTTCCACCAACTACGCACAGATTGGCGGATATAACCGGAGGAAGTGAGGGACCCAGCAGCGCTGCTCCAATTTGCCTCTCCCGGCCACAAAATCGAACTCATTGAGCTGAGTAAGTGAAACATTTGGACGTCTTTTCGGACTTCCACACCGAATGAAAGAGATGGAGTCACTACTGTTACTGGAGACGTCCCCACATCTTTCTGCTCATAGTGGGGGCGGAGAAATTGTCAGACAGGGGCCTTCCTTCCTCTCGAGACCCCTCAGACCCCAACAGCCTTCTACTCTTCCTTCCACTGATGTATTGGAACCCAATGTGCCGTGATGGCCCTAAAAGACCTATTATTCTTGTGTGTGCGTGCGTGTGCACTCTCACGCACGCATAGGTGCGTGGGGGCGGACGGAGAGGAGGACACGTGCACGCACACGCGGTGCCAGTTCGAGCTTTTCAGCGCAGCATCCCGTGTGTGACCGTTTGAAGGCTCTACTTAGCCTACTTGCGGAGGACGGACAGGGACAACTCGATCAGAAGTGTGTGCTTGGACGTAAAAAGGCAGCTATGCGGTATATTGATATTCGGATTTGAGATGATTCATGAGTAGCAGAGCATCCGAGGCTTGTAGTATTCTACACTCTATGTACTCATCTTTCCTCCGCTCGCAGCCACAAACAAAACTCGATACGAACTCTTTCAGCTGTTTACGTGCAGAAGTAAGTTTTCTGAGGGAACGAGGGGAATTTAAAGAGGAATTGACCAAAGATTACTCAGATTATTACCATCAATCCACTACGTGCGATTGAATGTACATAGTTCTTTTTTAACCTCCTATAAGTAGCAGCGTGCAGGTGCAGCGTAAAAGAGGGAGGCGAAGACAGTTTGGACACTGTGACCTCGCTCACGTTCTCCCCGTCGGCCTTCACTGGCACGCAGTGCTAGGGGTTGCCGCCCATCTTCTTCGTGATGGAGTCGATGAGGATCGGCGTTTGAACGTCACGTTTGCATGCATCGGGCTGCTAGGACCACTGGATGCGGAAAATGGCATTCCTGAGCACGTCCACCTGGACCGTGATGTCCTTGGTGACCATGATCCCCCTTTTGGCTTCCATTTTTGCCGAATCGCGCACCAAAGACAGTTCTGAAGCTCTAGCACTGATGCGACCTCTGGAACATGATCTTAGGCGCAACGGTATAACAATTAAACACTTTCTCGACACCATAGATGTCTTTGGACAACGATGTAGGAATAGAGGCCACACGACACGGGCATAGAGGGGAGAGCGAGACAAGAGTGTAAGGAAAAGATCACACGGTCAGTGAGTTCATCACGCATTGGAAAAATACGAGATAGTTCGGTGGAAAAAAGGTTGTCTGATCCGAAAAATCAATCAAAGATTCATCATATAACTTCGTGACACGCAGCAGAGAAGAGCACATGGAGGATGTGCATTCTTTGCGAACCCAATGTGTGCTCAGCCCCGTTACTAGGGATGTTACACTTCTCTCGTTGTTGCTCCAACAAATAACCTCTCCATATAATCTACTGTAGCTAGTCTACGCTGCACTGTATACACTAGTGTGGGAGTGCACAGCTTTCACAGAACTCATGCAAAAAAGGGGAAGAAGCAATCTACAGCTTTACAAACGTCGCCGGTGCCACAGCAAGCAATAACTTCAATAGGGTCATCGGGAGAGAGAGAGAGTTTTCAAGGCCAAGCAGATTTTTCTACACCCCCACACCTTCCCCGGAGTCTTTCAAAATAAACAGATCAGCTCGGAATTCTCATTTTTCACACCAGTTCCTCGTTGATGCTCCTACATAAGCTTTGTACGCTTACTCACGTGCATACACTTACTTACAGCGAACGCCCAATAAAAGGAATTTATGTGCTGGTGCCTGCATTAGTCGAGTTCTTGCAGATTAACCTTATCTGCAAGCGGACTGTGATGACTTCCCCAGCATCAATCGCAGCTTTCTATTATTGTACGCGCGCTGCAGTCCGCACTGCCTTGGTACTGCACGTTCAGCGCAGTCCTGGCAAAAATGCTGGATGTTTGAATCGGACCTGCGTTTCCTGTGCGAGTCGAAGAAGGTGTTAACAGATCGGGCTGGCGATCTTTAGCTCCTCCTTCACAGTGACAAATATGCGACACACGAGGAGGGAGGGAGAAAGAACGCTCATTCGATGCTACGAAGTATCGAGTGACGCGCGTCTTTTGTGCCTTCCCTCACTCGCTCGATCGGCACAGAGAAAAAAGACGTGGCCTTGTCTGACTTCAAGGCTGTACGCACAGTGTCAACCCTTCACCGCCGGGGCAGCTCATAGCAATATAAATAATGAAGTTCGACGTGGCCTTGACTAAGGCATCCATACACGCGTTCTGCTGCACAAGCGTCCGCTGAAAGATCCCCCACGGCCTTCCCACTACAGTGGTTCATAATGTGGGTACGATATACGAGACGCACTAGGCCTTGCCGAACATGTCTGGCCTCCCTCTTCTCCTCTTTTCATTCATCTCCTACCCAATATATCAGGAGGCGAGCGAGTGCATACCTTGATAAAATACGTATGGACGTGCGCGCAGCCTGGCCAACTTCATTCCTCACTCGCTAGTTGGGCCCATTTATTACGCGATGTACGCACCTGTGCACCTCCAAGTACGCGCGCTTGCCCACAATGTGCTCAGGGCACAGCAACGTGCGTATCCTGCGTATCTCACATTTGAGCACTTACGTAATCAAAGGGATCTAAGAAACCAGACACATCGTTGTTCTACTGGCGCTTCGTCCTGCCATACGGCAGACATCAGATGCGGCTTTTGTACACAGACAGTGAATGCCTTTGTACTCAGAGGCGAGGCCGTGCACCACTGAGTGGGGAGGCAAGCCGTAATAAATGGGTCCACAAGCTCTGCTGAGGACAATCACCCTCGCTAAAAAGACCTCCGTGGCAAATTCGTGCGCCAACTGCGTGAAAACGATCTGTTTCAGAGCTGGTCAGGGTCAACCAGACGTCACTTCCCCGAGTCGGGCTCGTAGCTGCTGCACGAACGTTTGCATTCATGTTTCCACGCCATCAACTGAGAAAAGACATTATCTTGCCCTTAAACGTGGAAACCACATTTCGGTCAGCTGTGACAAAGAGAAAACGGGGCTGGGTGACCAAGTCCCAGGCCATCTTCAACTGGGATAATGGAAAACGACCTGTGCTTCTCAGGGCAACATGGCCTTCCTCCGTGAAACATCGATCTCCAGTGACGAGGGATGAAATAACGCCATAAGTTCGCCGACTCCAAGGGTCCTGAGTGGGGCCTCAGTTCAACTTCTCAAGTAGGGGACGAGTGAGGCCAACCCCTTTTTTGTACGTCTGCATCGTTCGCACGTTGTGCAATAGTCCACATCCGCACGACACGCATTCGGGTGCGTATTCCAAGTGACCTCACGGTGTTGTGCTCGGGCTAGTGGGGTCAGCCGGACTGACAAGCCTGTCCGTACCGCTGTCGTGACGCCACTGAATATCCATGACAACACTGAGGTCGGGTCGGCTGCTCAAGAAGCTGGCTCTGAAAACCCCGGGGGTGAAGTCTTCCAAAAATCGGCAAAAACTATCTTCGATTGACGATGTTACTTCAATTCTGACTCTAACTGAGGAGAAAAGTTCTCTTTGGTGAAAAAGTCCAACCTTGTTGCCGTGGCTTAGCTTTTGGGTGCAATGATAAAAGTCATCACAGGGTCGTGCTTTTCTGCCTGTTGTTAAAGGCTCTGCCTATGGCAGGATCTCCTTACAAAAGCAGTGCAAAATCTGTCAAATATGGGCACCCTCACCCAAGTAACTTAATCATTGTTTGTTTGCCTGACATCAATACCGGGTGAACGGAAGTGTTATCTTCGCGTACACCTATAAAGACGAACTAGCAGAGGTACCCGGCATTGCTCGAGTCTATATATGGGTAAAGCGCTGTCTTTTTGTCACTAGGCCGAAATCGAGGTCGAATTTTCTTACTACATAAGTAGCGCGTCATCCCTGCATTCATGAACGCTCCGCGCTCTCCGGGCGCTCTGAGCATCTGCGCGCCCCTGGTCAACCTTGTCACCAATCCCGAACCTCTCCTTGTTGTCCAAGTCCAGTTCCAGTCCACTTACTTTGGAGCTGGGTGATCAGGGAGCTCCTGGCAATACTGCCTCCTCGGTCCTTGTCTTTCCCTTCTGCCGGTTCTGCCAATGCGCATGTAATAAATGAAACCCTCGACCTCTATTTTGGCCTCAAACGGCCCCGAAATCCACCTTTAACCTTCTTGTGTAACTCCTCAGATGCAGAGGATCCTCCGTGCCAAATTTGGTCTTGATTCGTCGGGCGGTTCAGGCGCCCATCGGGAACAAACCAACTCGGAAGTACATATACGTTTTACGCTGCTAGAATGAAAAAGTGGTGCTAGAATTGTAGTCACAAGGACAATTTAGTCATTTCTCAACAATGTCTTCCTCTGCTGTATCGTTCATCGCCGAACGAACCAGACGAACTCTTTGCACAGAAGTGTTGATGACTTTGCTGTTCACGTGGTAGCAGCCAACAATGAAAGTGCAGTATGTTGTGCTATGGCACAGGCAGGATCACTAAACCTGAACGACGTCAATCCGGTACTCGACGACGATCAAGAGAATGAATGCCATGTTCAATGTACGGCACGTCACAGCTAATGCTAATAGTGGAGAGCATCATGACCACGTTGTTTGTCATCAGCTCCAAGCAACAGTGGAGTCAATCGACAGTCAGTGCGTCGCAATAATGTTTGCCCATGTGCCTGACATCGTGTTAGTGGCGGTTAAGTGGATGCTCAGTCAATGGTCACTCTGCAAGTATCGTTTCGACCGTCAGCATCCATGACTCTCCGCTTTCAGGTCAGTTGACAGCGTCGGCGATGATGTGGGCGTCGCACCAGCACCACCCACAGTCGTCAGCTCGAGCAGCTCAAAGTTGGCGAGTTCGCCACTGCATACAGAACCCGAGCACTGTAGGGAAATTTCCCTTTGTGTGCGTTCTGACAGCTCAGATCATAAGCGCGTTCACTATGTGTTGTGGGGACGGAAGGAGAGGAAAAGTACGGAAAATCCAGTTGGGTGAGGCCCCTGAAGCAGGATTTTATTTATTTGCCTGGTTTCGCAGCTCGGGGTGAGCGTCCGGTGCCACGTCAAGATGTGTCAGTGGCCGCGACGCGATCATTATTGTGAAAAATGTAAATGACCTTGTTGCTTTAATTTAATTAAAAAAGGTTGGGAGAGGACAATCACGAAGTTATGCAATAAGAACTGGCGACTTAAAAACTTCTCTGCTTCTCATTGTGCGTGCTGCGGGAGGGATCAGCGCTCACGGAACTCTCAGCACCAAAAATTTCAGTGCGTCTGCTACATTTCGCAGCTGCGGCTTCTTAAAATTGTCAATATAGGAAGCGGGGACGTCTGTGTGGCTGTCATATGTTCTCCTCCAGGACCGCTGGACCGGTTTTGATAAAGTGTAGCGTCGAGACTCCCGGGGCCGCTGATTGAAAGGGGTCAGGTCCGACCCCATCCCTCAACACTTGCGGGAGCGCAAAAATTCCAGTCTGTTCAGCAGATATGATGAACTCTTGGGTGAACTGCTGCAGACCCTACCTGACGTGAGGGTATGGAATGCCCTTCAGAGGAGCGTCATAGGGGTGAAAAAACCCTCGAGAAATTAGCTGGATGCTTGAAAGCTTCTGCAGGGAAAGTTGCGCTAAGGATTAAATAGGTACCCCCAGGAGAGGGTACTCGTGACCCCAAGGAAGCCCATTTTTTTAGAACAGTGAAGTGCTATTTGGGCCTGGGAAAGGGGGACCCCTTGGGGAGAACTCCCTATATGCGGGAAGTCAACCACGAGGGGTTGACCCGGAGGATCGACCAATGAGAGGGCAGAAAATAATGGTTAAGCGTGGGTGGTTGCGCTACTTACACTATAAAGCCTTTATAACAAGAGCTTAAGTACCCCTCGATTGATGATGTCCATCTACACAGTGTTGAGTACGTGGACGTGGACGTGACGAGGTAGTGAAGTAGTGCTTCTGCCGTAGCTTGCCGGCTCAGAAATGCATGCTGTACTGTACTGCCTACCTTGTCAAACAGCTGGAATGCCTCCTTCATCTCAAGGATGAAGTCCATGGAGATGTTTTGATTGAGCAGAGACATCAGTTCCTTGTGGTCTCTTTCGGTGAGCAGAGGTTCGTCAGTGGCCGCGATGTCGTCCTCGTCCTCACAGCCGTCCTCTTCCACGCCGTTTCGGCCGCTCAGTGCCGAACCAGCGCACAGTGAATTTGACTGTTCCGAATTGTGGCGTCTTCTCTGTCGACCTCGAGCGGCTCCACCTTCTCCGCCCGGACCGCGGCTGGAGCTTCGAGCTCGCCGCTGACGCCACGACGAGACGCTGTCGAGCAACCTGCGGGGGACCTTGCGCAGGCTGGACAGAGACATGACTAAGGACGTGATACTCCGGGGACTATTCTCTATACGCGACGCATCACACACGCGATGATGGTGTCAGGAAGTGTGCCTTTGTTCAGCGGCCCGAAGAACAACGACGGCGAAGACTCATATCGAGGGCCTTCCTGAATACCAACGCAGCTCTGCTGATCTTCACAATTCTGGGCAAGTTTCCTCTGTCTGCACGAGTACGAACTCAGGCACGCACAAGCGCGCTCACACACCCAGACACACAAGCACACGTGCGCGCACTACGTACGAATGTAGGGTTTGAGTAGCAAACAAGTGTTGTTGTCCAACTCCCGTCAAGAGCGCACAGTAACTTTTTAGTGCCGTCGTGAAAACCGCATCGCCTGCAGTTGTTTTAGATCTCTTCGCAGTATAATATTTTCATTTGTCTTTTCATGTGTACGAACCCACATGAAGGAGGCTCGGTTTATCCCAACGTTCAACAGTCATGCGTGACTTCGGGAGATGACAGAGAGGGCGCGCGCTGCTTGTTCTACTGTAGTGGGATATGACTTTGCAAACGTTAACAATCGAGGCTGACTTTTAAGGCTCTTGTTTGCATGACGCCGCCGCCGTCGCCGCCGTCGCCGCCGCCGCCGCCGCCGCCACTGCCTACATCGCCGCCACGCCAACCATGCTGACATGCACAACTGCACGCACGCTCAGCTCGTGGTACTTTGAGGACACTGTAAAGGAACGGCTTTTTTACTGTCTGCACTCAAGTGTTTCTCTTATAGCAAAGTTATGTGGGATGAGCCGCGAGCACCCGGTCCCATTTACAGCAGCGGACTTCAGCAAGAGGTTTTCACCATGCTCCAGTTTTCGTCCTTACTCCTTTGGCACTTGTCCGCACGTCGACTGTACACATACAGAGAAGTGTAACGCTCCTCTGCGTGCGTTATGGCAGCATTTTCGGACTGCAGACGTCCTTCGATCGGTCCGCTCTCTCGTGAAGCACTGACGGGAATGACAACGCGGCGGCCACCGGCCGGCTGTTAAGAATGCGGCGCAGAGAAGTGGGGGGCGGCGGAAAGAGAAGAGACAGTAGTGCTTCTCTGCTTCCAGAGCAGTACTTTTGCGCCTAATAAATCCATAGCTGGAGCTCAGCAAGGCAAAGAAGAAGCCTGATTAAGATGGCGTAATTGTGGCGCTAACTTCCTTTAACCTCCTCTACAGGGTTTGGACCAGATCTGACAAGTGTGCGAACAAATATATGGACACGATTACTATCTGTACATATTTATTAGGCTAGCTTGAAGAGTTTTTATTCGGAAATGAATGAAATGGAAAATTTCGGAAATGAAAATGAAATTTGGGTTTTTGGCCAAAACACTTGCCCAAAACATTTAGATTTTTGTCGCAAAAAGCACTTTTACTTTGGGCACTTTTAACTCAAAGTTTTATAATGTTCTGTATGCAGTAAGCGTAGTGCTCATTTCTTTGTTCAGCCATAACCTTAGACTGGATTAAGCTACAGAAGTGATTGACCCCTCTATGAAAAGCTACGAAGATCCTCTAAAACTACTCTGGTATACACTTTTGCTCTAGGACCACTCATTTGTTCACAATACAGTCAAACTTTCATGCTGTAGACTCTTCTACAGCACATAAGATGATCTCATATTGTGGAAAAAGGAGTAGCCCTAGAGCGAAAGTGCATAAGAGTTTGGTTATGGCTGAAAAAAAAAAGAAGTGTCCACAACATACAGTGTGTTATAAAACTTTGAGTCGAAAGTGCTCGTAGCAAAACATTTTTTTCTTAAAAAATGAGACTAGTGCCAGCTATGGCAGGGTCTGACGCCAATTTTCCACCCCAAAAACCTAAGATTGACATTTTCGAACTAACCTAATACCTTATACTGATACAACCTTCGATAGAGTGAAGATTTAGGGACTGACGTCTTATGTACTTTTTGCAATTTACCCCTGTATCGCATAAGAATCTTGGACATAGTGGAGAGCCACGATATAATTTCTAGCTTCACTGTACCTAAGATGGACTGTGCTAACTGTGAGATGGAGGAGATCTGCAACGTAGCTCGAAGGAAGCAGAATGAGATGGACCAGTTGCAAATCTCCTCGGTAGCTCTGAGCACAGCGCAGTGGTCAATTGGGACTAAAAGGTTCCGTACTTAATAAATACTGTTATATCGTCAGCACGTAGCCAAGGTGTCGGAGAAGTGGTACGTGACTTGAGAAGAGTATTTGACAAGATCCCTTTCTGAGTAATGCTTCCGCGGTGGGGGCAAAAGTTGACGAAGAGGCTTGATAAAGCACTCCTGACGTTGTTCCACATCAGGATCATGCAGTGCACGTACGTAGTCCTGTACAGCATTGCGTACACGTCGGCGCATAAAACTGCTTGAACGGTATCTAATAAGAGTGCTACTATGTAGAGTCTGCGCACTGCCTTTCGGCAACAGTTTAATCGCAGTTTGTAACCTTGTCAAGATGCAGCGATAAAGATTTCCCCAACCTGGTTGAGGGCTGCCTGGCGCAGTTCCACGGCTTGAAGCACAGCCTCTCTGCACGTAAGTGTAAGAAAAAAGGGCCAATATCCAGGAAATGGCCAACAACACATGCGCGCTACGACATCCGTTCATGCTCGTGATGCAACGCACAGACGATTCTTCGCAATAAAGTCGGGACGACGTCGGGGAAATGAATGTCGCCATAGGGAAAAGCGAACACCGAGGAGGTCTCATCGACGTAATCACTATCGGCCGACCGACCGTCAACGTCACGAACAGTTTATGGTTCCACTGCCAGTGGTCGTCGTACATGAGGTCCACCCGTGCAGTGCGGTGACGCACGCGCACTCGTCTGTCAAGATGGGTTAATGAAGTCCTCTAATGGCACCAATGGAGCTTCTTGATCACGCTCCAGTCGAGTCGAGACCCCGGAAACGTGCTTGTGTAGTAAGTTGAAACAACGACTTTTTTTTCGGCTCCATCTCCCAACAGTTGCCGGTGACTTCACACAAGTCCTTCTGAGAGGACTTTACCAACGTCAGTAATATCAGCTATAGAGTCTTGACGAGGTGAAGTCAAGTGGCGTCGGATGAAATTACAGAAGCGCATCAGCTGGTCATCTCCTTACTCTGTTGTGACTTATACACGACGGGTAAAAGACCCAGATGCCTCTAACACTGACACACACACGATTGCTCTCGTAGCACTTCAGCACCGGGTGCTTCAGCAGTCAGTCTGACTGCCAAAGATGGCCGACCTCGTTAGAGAAGAGACATGCGAGAGAGCGAGAAAAGTGCGACATTAAAGTTCGTGTTTAGATTTGAGCGCCGATGCAGTCGAGCTTCGGAGGATTTGAAATGTCACTTTGCAAATTTACAGAGTCTTTCCGAGTTCTCACACAGTGACGGCCTGAACGTTCTTGACAGTGCTCGCTGCGCCACAGGTGTTTTCGTACCTGTCGCAGGCCCTCGTGGAGGCCCCAAGCAGACAGAGAAGGCAGCCCCCGGACGGCGAAGGTTTTGCACATCCCTCGATGAACCACTGATGGTGAATCCCATGTCTTCCTTCTCCTCCACTTCCACGGCCGTGACCAATGTTCCAGTGCGAGGCGTTGAAGAATCGAGTCTCTCCTCACATGCACGACATCTTCGTCTCAGTTGCGCGGACAAATTTGTCTGCCCCATCTCAGCAATAACTCATGATGACGTCAGAGAATTAGTATAAGCTGCGTATTATTGGACGTGCTTGCTACTTGACATGAGACCTCGGTTGTGCCGCTGTTAGCGGCAGCATGTGGCTGGTGTCCACCGCTCTCTTGTTGTGCTTTACTGCTTGTGGTCGTTGGGAAGCCAAGCCACATGATGCAGCACATGCGCAAGCTCTCCGTCTGTTCTGTTATTCTGATACTTGCCGCCCACAGAAGGGTAATGAAGGCCTTCTTAGTCTCCTTTTCTATATTCATGGAATAAATTACCAGTACCAATAGAAGCGGGAGAAGAAGAGAAACTAGGTACAGTCTCACAATGTCGGTTATGCAGCAGCCGGTGTCTGTGCCTCCCCGGGACCAAATAAGACGGTAATGTGGCCCGGACACATGCCAAGCCGCAGACCACAAACTGTAAGTGCAGTCTGTAAGTGTAGATAGGAAGGATGTCAATGAACGTATCAATGTCTCTTAAACTTTAAGCAGCCCAATTTTTGGTTAGTGTTCCTTTCCGGGGAGGGGGGGGGGAAGAGGAGCTGCTGCCGTCCTAGATATCTCATGTTTAGGTTTAGGATAAATAAGTTTAGCTTAGGCTTAGCATAGGTTGGGTAAGGCTTGTTAGGTTGAGGCATGGAACTCTGAAGACTAGGGCGTGAAAGTATTCTTTTTTGCCCTGCTGTTATGTAGTTTGAGATCGACGAGTAGGCGGCATCGCATCAAAATTTTTCACTTCATAAGTTCCCTGCAGAGTGAAAAGTGAATAGAAATTTATGTTATGGAACTTTCTCCTAAACTGCCTTCTTACCAAGTTGGAGTACTTTTCTCCTTGTGGCAATAGCAAAGCAGGCCCAGATGTCGTGATTTTGCTCCGAAGCATGAAATGAATTTTGGCAGTCTTTGGAGGCTATCCAATTTTGTGCTAATTTTGTTTACAATCTTTCATAGGGCTTAGCTAAGGCTGATGAAAGTTTAAAGCAATCTGACGCTTATGAGTCGAGATGCACCCATTGGCCGTGACTTTCACTTCCTGGTCTTCAGAACTCAGCAGTTTGGGCCAGATTAGGCTAGTTACGTTTGGAAGGTTGGGTTACCTAGGTTTAGGCTTAGCGCACGATTAAGATAAGTTAAATGGTCCTCGGTTCTCTTTCCTTCTCTGCCCATAAAACACCATTCAGACCCAAGTCTGTCGCTCGTGTTTGCCCTCCTTATTAGGGCTGGGATGGCATTTGAAACCGTGACACGGGGATGATGAAAGTGTTTTCTGAAAGTGACATCCTATTATTGGGTATCATGGCCTGAAATTCCTCCAAAAATTGAGCTAGGAATGGGAAGGGGGGGGGGAAGTAACCAACAAGACGGAAAAAAACATGGAACGCGAGGTGGTGCTTCACTTACAGGTTTCACTTCAATATTCAAGTCTTTTTCAAAAATTCTCTTTTTTTATTCACACGCGAATTGAAAATGCCAGCTCTGAACTAGTGAATTTTGTTGCGGTTTTTTCTTTCGCCTTGAACAAATGCACGTATGTAAGAGGTCCCCCTCCTTACTGTACAGATGCAGAAAACAGGCCCCTGAAATTGAAGTTCACTTTGGTGTGATGAAAATTTTTGCAGATGATCTAAGGGTTTCCTCTATAATTATAAAGGTTATTACCTACTGTGTCAACGTCTAATTCCCAATCAACTCTTCCAACTGCCTTCATAGCATTAAGAGGGACCATTTTAACTGGGAAAAGATTAATGAGAAGTTAAGAATGACCTCCCTATGCATACGTATAAGAGGGACTTCTTCATACTTAAAAGTGACTGTGCCATCTTCTGCTTTTTAGGCTTCATGCCCGATACTTCTATGCTCTCGAAATGTGATATCGTCTTGGCCTCACTGTCTGGAAGTACTTAAGCTTTGTCTCGAACGTATGGTATGTGGGATGCTGAGCAGGGTGTCGGACAGTGCAGTTGTAAAGCACTCAAGATTTGCTTAATGCTGTACTCAGAACGGTAGGTGAAATGTACTTGCGGCACAAAATCAGAAGCTCCCAAAGACAAACTCGCAAACCAAAGTTAGCAATACCTTTCAAAAAACATCTATTCAGCGAAACTCCCAAAAGTGGGCGACCCTGGTTAATGAGACTGACTACATAAACGAAAGATAAACAATGACAAAGACAGTGATAAACAAAAGAAACGTCTCGCGCGTCTGAACCTGTTGCAAATTACTTGCTACCACCTCGTTTCGTTCTAAGCTTATCTGCTTTTTTGCCGGAATCTTTGATATTTCTGATAAACTGATATATCAGAGTTAATGAGTACATCAAGAGTATTGGCAGTGAGAGTACGATTTTGGTACAACCTTACTGCTCTTCAAGTACTGGTACTGCAGTACTCTGAAACCCCGGCACAGAGTTGCACATGCTGCTTTGGTCCGATCCTCTGAGGAAGGACTGATCGGAAACTTATTTTTTCATCTCCAGGTACCGGTATGTAAGTGCCTTCTCGCGCAAAACACGCGATCAAAGGTTGAGTGTCTTTCGCTGTTGAATCTTTCGCACTGTACGAGTTCTCGGAAGAACAGCCATACGTATATAAAATCATGAATTTCTCTGCTTGACAGCGATGAAGTCAGGCATGTTTGGAATCAATGCTTTCTCGCACATCGTCTGAATGAGGCTCATGGTCATGTTGTCAACGTCCAATACTTTCCATTCACTACAATTGCAAAAATGCTCTAAGTAAAAGTCTATGTCTTTAAAAACCTTCTGTTCAAAGCCACTCTGACATCTTTACTCAGATTAGATCTTCTGACGACGTTAGAAAATAGAGTCTTAAGAAGAAATATGTTAACAAATGAACACCGTTAACTTTTGGCAATTTTTTACATTGAGTTCTTTACAGGGCACTAGGAAAGTAGAATTTTTGTGCGCAAATATGTTGCGTCAGTAAACCAAGTTACGTCTGATCACAAAGGGTGGGAGTGATTGAGTAATAAAGAATCGATCCATGAATGGAATATACTTTGACAGCAATTTCTGGGCCTAGCAAGATATCAGGCCTGCTTGATGCCGTATATTCCAGCTACGTAGGACCACACGTCGCTTCTTCATTCCGAGTGCTTAAAACACATCTTAAGATTTGCTCAATTCACATCAGTCAATCGCTTCAGAAAATGTACTTACATAAGGTGACCTCCGTAGTCAGCCTACCAAGGATGATCACCATCACACCGTTAAAGCATCCTATTGTGTAATAAGTTCGACAAGAAGATCATCGATGCCTTCACCTTCCCCCTTGGTCTTGCTTCAATCGTGCCAAATGATTCAAAAAAACCCTTTCTTCTGCACGTAGCTTCTCAACTAACTCGAGTCAAGCCTTTCGACACGTTGACGGAAGACCATTCATCGTGGGATCGTACGTTTATTTGCTGCTCCTGTATACGACTATAGGGGTCGATAAAATAATATTTGATTCTTTTCGAGTGCCGCGTGCCGGACACGTGAGTACCTGAATACATAGATATGGCTTGTTCTGGTAAATAGACATCTCGCGGACTTGTAATGCATATGTCTACCCACGCAGGACGTGTACAGACAAGTGCAGAACTCTCTTCATCACAGCGTTCACTTTTTAAGTTGATTATACGAGGCTGCCTTTAGCGCTGACCTCAGCCTGCTTGTTGGAGTTGATCCTGGCCAGGCTGAGCTGCTGTTGGAGCTGCCTTATTCTGGGAGCCACAGAGGCTGTTGAAGTGGTGGTAGGTGGAGCCGTTGGCCTGTGTGATATAACTTCGCCTCCGATCAGCGAAGAAGGCATCATCAGATCGTGGGGACCTCGACTATCTGGACGACCATGACTGCCTGAAAAGTAAGAACAGAATGTTTTCTTCGTGTTGGCCTTTATGTACCTGTCTAGAATCCATACCTGAGAGACTAGGCGATGGTCCCCCGCTGCCACCGGGTCTGGGGCAGTAGCCAGAGTCGTTGTGGGAGTCATGCGACCGTCCGCCATCAGATGTCGTCTTGGAGAATCCAAGCAGTGGTGGGTGCTGGTTCATCACGTTGTACGAGGTGAGGTCGCCGGTCACACCTCCTCCCCCGGGAAGAATCTGAGCCGGAGGAGGTCGATATGGCGGTGGCACCTTAGGTGGGCCCATCAAAGCCTGCACTGGAATGGGTCGCTGCACCATCATTTGGTGGTGGAAATTCTGGTAAATGTGGTTGTTCTCTCGTAAAGGCGGCTTAATTGGAGGTACTGGCGGAGGCCTCAGGGGTCTCTCCACGTTGTATTCCGAAGAGGCATGAACAGGTGGTCGAGACCCCTCCAGTGAGTGATGCGACTCGCTTTGTGTGCTGTAGGAGGTCAGGTTGCCCCTGTCCGCCCCGGTGCTGCCGCCGCTCATTGAAGGCGAGGGCACCGCCAAGCTGTTCTGATACAGCGGCGAAGGCGACGGCACGAGGCCGTTCTGAAGGCCGCCACCATTGTTAGTAGTGGGCGCAGTCACAAACAGTTGGTCCATCAATCGGTGGTTGCCCATCAACGCGGCGGCTGCAGCCTCACCGTCCCCGGCACTGTTGCGTCGCACTCGAACGGCAGTCGGCTGAGAAGGTGGGAGGTTGGGATGATCAGACACACGGAGCTCCTGATGGTGGCGATTGGAAAGTGGCTGAGAGAGAATTGAAGAGTCCAGCAGGATGTCCTCTTCGTCCTCGGCCTGTCTCTCTTTCTCGTCATCTAAGCACGGAGCAATTTGTTTAGGTCAAGCTTAAAATGAATGCGCAAGTCGAACTTGCTCACCAGGCAGACATTCCTCACTGGCAGCCCTCCTGAGTGTCCCTCCCTCCACTTCAGCCCAGAACGCTCTGCTACCCTTTCTTCTACGGGAAGACCTTAAGAGTGTTCGCATGAAGGCCGCGTCAGCCGAATGCCTAAAGGTCAGCCTCGTGGTCAATATCTCTTGATTTGAGAATGCCTGCAATGAACTCACTTGTGTGCTGTCGACGCCTCCAGCTCCGTCACCCTCTTTTCCAGCCACGCCGAGAGGTCGCCTCGGAGCATGAGGTCCCTGACTGCCTGCTGGCGCTCGATGTTGATGCGGTCGCGGATGGCTCGGCGACCCATGCGATCGTGGCATTCCAGACGCTCCTGCAATGACGAGGGCATTAATCTTATTCTGCATGCTGCACGACAATTTGTCTGCACTGTATTTGTACTTGATCGGTCCGACACATTACCTGCGCAAACGTCTCTTTCACGGAATTAGACAAGTTTGAAAGCTGATCCCTGGTCTTCTTTTCCAAATGATTGATCCTGTTGGCCAACTTTCCGTGCGTGTGGTCAAGGTGCCTGAACATATCACGCTTGTTGCGGTCCATCCGCCTCTCCACGCGATTGATCAGTGGTGCGCAGTAGCAGGTATAACTGCAAAGTGGAGATCTTTTAATAGTAGCAGACGAGGTGCCATGGTCAAATTTCGCATACCCATTGCTGACCGGACCCTTCCTGATGTTTCCCGCCAGGTCTAGGTAGTACTGCTCGCCCTGCTTGAGCGGCTCATCCGGGAGCGACGCCGGATCAGGGTCCGGAAACTCGGTTGGATCAGGATAGTAGTGGCATCCATATGGAGACCAGTGCGGAGATATTGGAACGGCCTTGTTATGGCGGTGATGATGGTGACCTCCATGCTGAGCATCACAAGTGATTGTACACACAGATCCGTGTTACGTGCCGCATAAGCAATATTTTGTGTAAAAGCAAAGCAGTTGTTACCTTGTGCTTTCCTTTCTTCTTGTTCCCCTTGGCGATCTTAAGTTGCTGCTGCGGATGATGATTGTTGCCATCGTCAATGACTTCGACGCCGTCGACGATTTCGATCCCACCGTTGGGCATGACGCGGTTGGGCGTGGGCTTGGCTGGAGGGGGATTCTTGAAAGCAGAAAGAACAACATTGATATAGTTCGTACAGTCCATTGATAACCATAGCGCACGTATACAAAAAGTTTTCCGCCCAAGGCAGCGCAGCCTCACCGTGATCATCTCTGCGATTTCGTCGTGCTGCTTCCTTCTGGCGATCTCCAGCGGAGTCTCTTTCTGTTGATTCTTGAGTGTCAGATCTGGCGCACTCTCCAGCAAGATGCGGGCCAACTTGCGCCTGCCCATGGCCGACGCTATGTGCAGGGGGGAGTCTCCGTTCTGGAAAGGAGCAGAGGAAGGCGTGTAGTACCGGCAACGATCTCCTTCTTTGACATTTTCGTGTCAGGCTTTTTGCAAGTGGTCATGGCGTGTCCATTTGGCAGCCGGCGATGGGCAGATAGACAGCTCATCAGAAGACACGAGACGCGCCGCCAAAAAAAGCTGAATTCTCCGCACGCATGAGACACGCGCTGCCCCGCGTGCACACGGATTGTGTGTGTGTGCGCGACATCGCCTCCAAAAGCGACTAAGCACGCGCTAAGTGGCCGCCAATTTTACTCTCTCGCCTATTCAACACAGATACAAAAGGAATTACTTTTTTGGCACCCTTCCACTCCACTCTGTAAGTGGTTCTGCCTTGTCTGAGAGAGTGCAAAAGAGTTTTTGCCGTCGACGCTGTCATTGTGGCCAAAATTTTTCTCTTTTTCCCATTTAGTACCTTTTTTTGCCATCGCTCCCACGCACACTCCTTGGAAGAGCCCATTTTTTGCGTCTGAGCGTGAGAGACAGGAGGCGCAGTAAAACATTTGCTCAGTAATATGATAGTTAGTCTGGCAGCTCTGCTCAGTATGTACACATTCTTGTCAGCATCACTTTAATTGAATGTGAACAACGTAACCTGCTTGCGCTACAACTGCCGAACCTTCAGACAAAAAGTCAAATGGAAACATCCAGATCTGGATCTGCCTTTTTTGGGGGTCGACCCTGCAATGAAGGGAAGCCACACCCATACAAAGGCCTCCCTCCTCCTCCACCTCTCTCCGTGGTCTTTCGGCAGCCAAGAGGGCGGGATGTGGAGCGATCTCATCTCTGACATATCCACATCTCCTTTTCAAAGTGAACGCGATAGCCATCGTCGTCATCACCATTTCAACTACTACTAACCTTGCATCGGGCCAGTGAGTTCAGGCTTCAAACTTTCTCTCTGCGTCTTGGTGGGGTGCACAGAAGTTCAGTCACTTCGCGCTCCAATAAATTCAATATTTATAATTACTCGCTTGCTGTAAAAAAGGGTGCCCACGGAGATGCCATGCGAGCTTGCCAGATTACTATCAGTCGTCTATGTTGCCAAGGTGTTCAAGAGACTCTGACGGCTTCGCACTCTTTCCACTGGCTGGCTCTAATTTGCTTTTGCTACGTGCGCAAGAAATTCGTGCCTGCCGGTCTGGTAATCTCAGAGGACAACGCGCCAATGATGGAGCAGAGCCAAGCCCTAAGCTTCTAAGAAGCAGACTCAATGAAAAGTAGATCTATGTTAATGCCATCCTTGTTATAGGGCAATGATTCCTTTATTCGGGTCTTTCATGCACGCTCACCAGCACTCACTGCACTGCGGCCTTTTTTTTCGTCTAAGGAATTTTAAATTGCTGCCATTATTTGCAGAATTTTTTTCCCCCTCGGGAAAGAGCAGACTCATCATCCCTCCCCAAGTAGCTGCAGACAAGAGCGTCTCAGCGATGGATTCGTTACTCTGGTCGGGGAAAATACCAAGGAAAGCAGGTGTGTGAAAGAGGCTCCACTTTAATTACACCTCATAGCTTGGTCATAGCTCATTCAGCAAAGTCGAGAGAAGTCCAAAAGCATCGCGTGAAGGAGTTGCCGGAGTAACCGAGTATTTGGCTCCTTGCGTCGTTCAGTCGAAGAAGCGCAATTTGCAGCACAGTGGATTCCTCTTCATTCATGAGCGCCACCCCAGGCCAATTGAAGTTCGTTGTAAACAACATCATCTCCTTCTCACACGCGCACCCCTCCGCGGTGCACAGACAGTAGCATCAGCAGGGGGCTGCTCGGGTTCAACTTCATTTTCGCCAGTTCCGGGGCTTTCGAGCGCCACAACGCGAATGCTCCCGGCGGGCTCGAACGCAGAGGGGTCCACTGTAGTGCCCCAAGACACGTGCACGTCAGGGTCGGCAGCGTCCACCGAGCCCAAATTTAGAAATTCCTCAGTAGCCTAGGAAGATTTTTCTCTCCAAAGAAATGTGGGAGATCATTAATCGCCATCAGATTCCTCGGCGACCCCGTTTTTATGAGGATTTAATTACCGCCCATTTTTCGTCCACCACCATCCCAAAAAAAAAAAAAAAAAATCGGGGCCCCCAAAAATGTTATCTGACAAAGTGGAATTTCTTCTGCTGGTCTAGTGCAAAAAGTGCCGCAGGTGCAAAAAGCACTTTTTCCTTCATCTTCGTCGAGTGAGAAGAGCAGCACCTCTCTTACATCTACACCTGACCGAGCGTCATCTCTGAGGTCCAGTGATACATAATAATGAGCGGCAGCGGGCAGGCCCGAGTGCTAATTGCTGCCCGAACTTTTTTGGGGGCAGAAAATCCATTTAAAGTGCGTCGGGGCAGAAAACCGAGTTCCTCACAATGGCTTTTGCACCGGCTTCGTCTGCAGGTGTCAATCGACGTGACAAAAGGCGCCTCATTTGGGCTGCGACTTCAAGCCCATCTGGGTGCGTGGTTTTTTTCTTCTCCCTAAAATCGTCTAATGGGGACCCAAAGGGCACAAACAAGAGTGCCCAAAACTTTCAACGCTGCCTCATTAATTGCGGCCGCCTGTCAGAGTTCGATTGGTTTCCAACATTTATGTACATGATTCTCTCTGGCGCCCAAGACGTAGATGAATGGAATTAATCAGAGAAAGAGAGAGTTCTTCTAAGGACAAGACGAGGAAAAGCTGCCCCGATCAAGGCTATGCTATGCGGAGATTCCAGTTGGAGGGATTTAAAGCCTTGGGATGACTCTGGTGAAAAGCGCAGCCTTTAGGAAATCTGATCGGCCCAAGGCGCTGTTGGGCCAAAGCATTACTCAAAAAGACCCCAAAACCACTAATTTTGGGCAGACGGATTCCTCTCCTCCCTCTTGACGACCTTGTTCTGTCTGTCTGTCTCTCTCACACACGCACGATGTGATCGCAGGTAGCAGAGACGAAGATATCAACGCCTTTAGTCCGCGTTACAATGAATGATAAATCATAGAAAGATCTGCCCAGGCAAGGAATGTAAGTGCTACGTAGCACATAATGATGACTTCCATGTGATGGCTTCCTAATCGCCAAATGATGGCCCTCCACAGATTATCAGCTTCGCCAACCGTTAGGATGTCAACAAGAACTAAGACTCTTCATAGCAAGTGACAGTGGGAGAAATTTCAGACAAGAAGAGCGCATGCGCGTCCAGACCCCGGCTCCCACACCAGTGATCCGGGAGGTGGCTCCAGTGGTGGAGAAGTACGCAGTGGCAACTTATTCTTACCTTATTCTGTAGGTTTGGATTGCAGCTGGCGGAGATGAGGATTCTGGCGACTCCGGCGTGCCCGTAGCGTGCGGCCGTGTGCAGGGGGGTGTCTCCGTACTGGAAGAAGAACAAGATCGTGGTCATTGCCTTCGCCTGCCTTCGTCCCCGGGTTCAATAACTATTCAATTTGAACGCTTCTCATAAGAGTCATGATTCCCGCCACCACCACCACAGCAGTAGCAGGACGGGCTCAGCATCTCAGCCCATAAATAATCTTCTCCGGGTTGCTTCTTACAGCTGGGGCGTCGGGTGAAAAAAGATCGTGACTGAGTCTTCTCAGCGGGCTTGCGTGGGCAGAAATATCAAAGCGCCTCTCGAGTTTCAGACGTGCGAAATTGCCCGTTTTGTCACCTCGGGCCAAAAGAAGATTTAATCGACCTTGACACGGCCATCACCAGTTATCACTGAAGACACAGAGAGACTGAGTGAATTCACGAGCGAAAAATTATCTGACAAACCCGGGGGGGAAGAAGATGTAATGCTATGAGAGGACTTAACCAGGGACGTCACCCTGAGGTTTTAGACGCCCTCTAAAAAAAAAAGATGCTGATAACATCGCAGAAGCAGCGGGAGCTGCAGCAGCCACGAGAAGTCGAGAAAAAAGTGATGTATTTGAAGGAGTGGGAGAACAAGATGAGACTACTCATTGGCCTATGGATTTCAGAGGCTCTAATGGAGCCTCTGAAAGCTTGGGCATATTAAAATGCAGATTTTTCCTCTGCCCGACTCGGTGGACGGAAGGCTTGAGCCTGGAGGGACAAGCTCGACCTGGCCAAGATTGTCTCTTCTGCGTCGGCCTCGCTTTTCCAGCACACTTTAAGCGCATGTAAAGGAAAAAGGCAGGCTGATTCTCTGTAGATAGAGCAGAAGTGCTCAATCTTGAGCGACTTTCCAGAAGGATCCAGCTCAGCGTGTCACGTCCACTTCCTACGAAGCCACCGGCGCCATGGTGGCGCAGTCGGAGAAGAGCTTCGGGAGGTGCCGGGAGTCGGCCGAGCACCTGCCTACGGCCACCACGTGCGCCTCATTGTACTCATGGCTGGCTGGCAGAGTTCGACTGCGTAACTCGCCGGATTTGAGAGCTTTAGTACTGGTTTAGGAGACTTTTACAACAACTACACAGTCATTCCTTCAACACTCTTTACGATGAAAGATCTGTCTTGGCTGCCTGGCGCTGCAGGACTTTGGGGATTTCATCTTATTCAATCTTCATTTACGATTCTTTCCCGACACTGGAAATCCTGAGAGTAAAGAGGCTTCGGCAGCTCCTTCTGGCATGCTGCGAATTCATTTCCCGTGGCGATGAAGCCAGCACAAAGATTCCAGCATTCTTCTGTAATCTATGTCATAGGAATCACCGTTGAGAGTTCCAATAGTCAAAGTCATGCTGCTTTTTCCCCCCGGGGGCAGCTTTGTAGTGCGACCACGTATTGCGCACTTCGTGCGTGTGCGTACAGCGACGTCCGCAAGATCCTAAAGCGCCACCAAGTCTGACTGACGTGCGTACATTTTTCTTACCTGCTTGCTCGCTTTTTCTCCCACTCATCAGTCTTGCGGAGGAAAAAGGGGTAAGGAGTAATTTCATTCTCATCACATTCTTACCAAATACTCAATCTCACTTTTTTTCTTTCTGCTTGACTAAACTGACGTCTGGCTGAAATACGCGTTATTGGCAATGAGAATTTAGCCGCCATCCACAGCTCCTGCGTCAGTTCCGCGTAGGATCATTTCCCTGTGCGTGCGCGCTTGCGTGTGTGTGTGTGCGTCTGGGCACAATAGCGTTGGGTCCATGTTAGATCTCTCTCCTCAGTGTGTGAAGGCGTCTTAATTGGAGGGATGGCTCTTACCAAAAATGAAGCCAAAGTCGTGACGATAGGCTTATATATAGAATCTTGCGTGTTCCTTGAAATGTGACGCCGTAACGAGTATCTCTCTGGCGCTGGTGAAGACTGACGTTTCCCCAATCAGTTGGGTCGTTGCGAAATCCCCATTGCCTTATGCGAAGTTCCTCGGATAATGAAGAACTCACGTCTTCATTAGGGGACTTTTTTCCACAAACGTGAGGGGAAGAATTATAGGCAAAAATTGCAAGGTTCACACATCTCATTATACCACTTTATCTTCTGTTGCTCGCTCCTGCTACAGGTGCGCACACTGACGACGTCCAGGAGAATAATTGCTAATATCCGCTCATGTGGGAGGTCCGAGATATCGTGCATATGCTGGATGTTCTGACTGCCAATGATCTAATTGTCAAGCAGCTGAAGCCTCGGGTTGACGTACTGAGGCATAAAATGAATTTATGGCTGAGCTTCGCCCACCTCGGAGTAGTTGCCTGCAAAGGTCAGTCCCGTGCACGTCGTTTTCGAGGTACTCACGTTGTTCTTGATGTTGGGCTTGCATCCCGCGCGGAGCAGCATCCTGCACGTCTCGTTGTGGCCATTCTGACAGCACAGGTGCAGCGGCGAGAAGCCGCCGCGATTCCTCAGGTAGTAGTTGGACTTGGACTTGCACAGGAACTCCACAGTCTTGCTGAATCCCTTCCATGCGGCCTCGTGGAGGGCCGTGTTGCCGTGCTGCGAAGAGAAGAAAGAGAGAAAAACGTTCATAACTAGATTCTAGCTTCCGAATAACGGCTCCCATCTCGTGTGAGTGCACCTGAGCAGTTCTCCTCAGCCCGCTAACAAAAGTCCTGTTTACACCAGGCGGTCGAGCCGCTACTTCAGACAGTTTCTCGTTTCACTGCGTTTCTGCACCCAGACATGTGAGAATTGCCCCAAATTCTACATTGCTGGTGGGAGCGCCCATTTCTTTGGGTTGCCCAATTCCCGTGCTTAATGACAAGAAAGTAGCCTTCGCTTTTATGACTGGCGTGCGTATTTCTTGTGCGGAACCTGCTCTTTGCATAATCCCAGACTTGAGAAATGGAGGAATGAGAGGCGCACTGAACAAAAAGAAACAAAAGCCAGCCGCATGGAGGCAACAACTGCAGCTGGCACGCTTTTGGCACCGATGGTGCCAACGCTGGTCCATGGTATCGACCGTCTGTACACGAGTGCAATGAGTGGCGGGATGAACATACACGTCACTTTTTTCTCCGTCAAGCGCTCGAGTTTTTCTCCTGTGCAACTGAGCAATCAAGCCAGAGCACAAGCAGGTCTTTATGCTCTCTCAAAATTTACGGGCCGGGGAACATAAATTACAATCAAAAATTCGAAGACAGGACTGAGTGGGTCGAGAGCTTAACTTTTCATCAAAAGTGGAATATCCCTTAATAGCACCGTTTATGCTCCGCAAATGGTTGGACTTTCTTTATTTCTGCCTCCTCCTCTGCTCGTGCACAGATAAAAAAAAAGCCATTCACGTGTCAGCATTGACAGAAGAATGGGTTGCACGCACGTGGGGTCTTAAGGTGCGCTTGCCCGATGCACAAATGGCCGTAAATTGTCAAGAAGAAAGAAAGCGCGCTTAAGTAATGTTCCCTTGTTGGATGCCTTGTTGAGCAAGTGCAGCTTTGTTTCCCCTATCCTTATTTGTCTCGGCCACCAAGGAGGCCCGGACGCAGCCGGGCGAATTTACGACGTCTCAGCCCCGACTTTGTCAAGTCCCTCTTGGTCAAATGTCACTCTCTGCGTAACATGTGTTCCACTCATTAGCTCCTCGAGAGCGTCATTAGGGTCTGTCTGATAGAGAAGCAAATGATAAGGCACCTCTAGCTGGGCGCAAGCTGCCCTGGGGGGGGGCTCAATCAGAACTCATTTGCACGCCAATGCATCATGGTAACAACTACCACTGGTTTAATGCCAGAAGGCATGAGGTATGCAGCGCCTGAGAATGGAAACTCATTTGTGCGATCTTTTTGCTGCTGCGTTCCGAAGGCGAATTCTTTAACTCTTCTTCGACTACGTTGAAGTGATTGGTGAAACGATGACCAATACAATTTTTGCTGACTCACCCTGGCTGACGTTGTCACACCTTTTTCTCTTCTCTCTTTCTCTCTCCAGACTCGCGTGCGTGTAAGGGAGGACTGAGACCTCTTTTTCATTGACAGATAATTAATTCCAAGTCTACCTTGACAGCGTTGTGGAAGCCAAAAAGGAGCAACAAACACAAATAGTCTCACACTTTTTAAGCTACAGCATATCAATGGGGGGGGGGGAGAAGGGAATGCTGAGCCTCGAATTTGCTTATGTTATCGCCGATGATTGATTCACCATTGGCGAAGGCTCGTATGGATTAGCATAGGCAAATGGAGCCTCTCGTCCGGCCTATCCCACTTTATGGAATTGATGGCTCATACTGTATCTCAGGCGCGGACGCTTTCTGGCAAAGAAAAGACACGTAAGTGAGTCTGTCCCAGGCCTGACCTCACCTGAACCAACACTGTACACGGAACGTGTTCGTTCATTCATAGCTGGGCTTCTGGGGAGGGGGGGGGACCCGGAATGAGCTCCAGAGGGACGAATGGTCCAGGTTGAGGGTCTCCCTTTTTTTGACCAGAAGAAACAAACAGTCGCTGCCACAGGAAATTCTCCACTGACACATGACACTCAGGAGTTAATTGAAGAGCCTCCGCAGAGCGATTCTGACGTTCTACCAGTGTCGAGCTACCTACAAAAACAGTTTTCTTTCTCTGTATCTCTTTCCTACGTGTGTGTGAAACGCAATAAGTTACCTCTTGTGCTCATGCCCACCTGGTTAAAGTGAAAAGTTCAGCAGTCTTCATAGCATTTTTTTCTGGTTTCATAGTCGTGAGACCTCTTGCGGTTTTGTCGCCCTCTGCTGTAGCCCCTGTGCATTTCTCTAGCTGGTCTTTCACTCCGGTTCGAAGAATTGCAATTCTCGGTTTGAAAAAAAAACTACCTTAATTTTATGACTCCCCTATTATTAAATAAAGAATTGCACCAGTGATGTAGGATTGGTCTCTCTGTCACCTTTATATGGGCGCGTGCATCTCTGGCGCAAAGGTTGCAGCAAAGATTGCTACAACAGAGCAGCAGGCTTAAACTAACTGATTTCCTTTGTCGTCGATCGTAGGCTGTAAAAAAATTAGGGTTTTTCATCGAAAGACACTTCCCATCCCGGAAGAGGTTCTTTCTACTGCACACAGCATACACATATTTAGTGGCTAACACACACTCACTCATCAGGCTTTTTAACTCGCCCTATCACCTCCAACAAGAAAGCAGAGTGCAAGTGAATATAATTTGCATATTTCAGCAAAGATCTAAAGACAGTGGCATTCTACAACAAATTGGTGGAGGCAGGAAGAACACGTCTGCCCTCTGAAGAGTTGCCACTGTTTGTGCAAGTAGTCGAAGCTCTGTCAAGGACAATGGCGGGTTTCTTGTCTACGGATCTCACCTCAGTCGTGGTCTTGCTCTTCTTTAAAGCAGTGCTGGTTGAGAGACGATCCAGCTTGCACCAAACCCTTCGTTCGTTCCCATTGAGAAGTCGCACCTTCTCGTCTCTTTTTTGCACCAATCGTCGTGTCCGTAAAAAGAAGAATGCACACAAAGGGACAGAGAAAGAGACACACAAAGATGTTGTAAATTTCTCTCATTCTTCTCTATATTCCCCTCCCCCCCCCATCTTTCTCGTCCAGACTCTTGATATTTCAGGGAGAATGGGTAAGAGTTCCCGCTGCGTCGTATCCTCATTCTGGGTAGAATATTCATGAAGGCAGAAGGTACGTACAAACACGAATCTGCCTTTTTTCCCGGGTTTTCTACGTGCACACGGAGAAAAGTTTATCTGCGGCTTGAGAGCCTCAAGAAATCGGTTCCATAAGCAACTTGAAGTGTTCAACAACAGCAAAGCTGGGAGAGAGAGAGAGGGAAAGAATGAGAGATAACAAACTCGTTTCCTATCTCTGTTTCTCTCTCTCTCTTGCTAACCGTTTCAGAATAGTTTTCTTCGTGCCTTGAAGGAAGAAAAAAAAAAGTCTGTCTTATCGCTCATAGCTTGCACTCGGCCCGACAGATCAAGGGGCTACCGCTCTAGATCGGTGCCAGAGCGCACCAGTAGACAGATCCAATATCGTCTGACATCGTATGTACCGATACTGGAGCATCGGCTGTATGTCAAGGAGCGCACGCATAAATTGCTGGCTTGCATCCCATTGAAATCAGCCATTGCAACGTGCGCGGCGTCAGGTTCAGGCTTATTGGTCCTGACTGGGGACGTTTTAAAAGCCTTCATTGTCAGTCACGACTTTCGGCTTATTTCCAATGTTACTGCAGTGGCAGCGAGGCAATGACGGCGATGGCCTTCACTTTCGCCGCCGACAAACATTCCTAAGGCTCCTTCCATCGGAAAACGTCAGCCTGGCAAAAAAGCACGCGTGTTTGTGTCCAATTGAAAGTCCATTCTCATAAGCGTCACTTGCCAAGGTGTATAAAAAAGAAGGCCCAACCGCGAGCTGTTGCAAAACAACCGTGTGACTATCGGAGCTTTGCACCCGCATGATTTTTACACGGTTTCTCGGTCAACCTGTCTGTCCGTGGTCGGATCGCATATATTTGACTCACCACTTCGTCTTGATGGTCGATCAGAGCTCCTCTGCTGACCAAGTGCTTGATGACGTCCAGGTGGCCCTCGGAGGCGGCCCGCTGCAGCGCGGTGTGGCCAGTCTGCAACGAGAAAATGCACCAATCATGATTTGGATGAGGACATCTCGGGCAAGGCGCGTGTGCCGAATAAAGCAGTAAAAGACGATCCATTCATTGTTAGGAAGAATCCTCCTTTGACAGAGGTGGAAATTGGCTTTTGAGAATTCCTCTTCGCCTTGGAGAAGATGTGAGAAAGAGGAGGGAGAAATTTTCTTTGTCAAAAAATCCACATTTTTCCCCGACTGTTTCGGTGAAAATTTTACGTCTCCTAAAGGTGGAGAAGCCGAGCCGGTCCAACCGTACGGTGAAGGCGTGTTCTATGGCCCCTGCGCAGTTTTACAACTGCAGTGCTAATGACCCCCTCTCTTGGGCAATTCTTTCTCATTAGAGAAACTTGTTACTCCAAGACAGTAACGAAGTCTCTCTGGTGGTTGGCAATTATTGATTTACCGACCGCTCGAGGCACCCGATGCAAAAACCCCGGGTCAATTAACAGGGAGCCAAACGCCAGCCAGGGCTTTTTGCTGGTGTCATCCTCGTCAAAGAGATTCATTTGTCGCATGGCAAAAGAAGCGCTGATGAGGCCTCGTAAGTGCGTAATGTCTGGACAAAAAAGGACTGGAGTATTCACTCACTCACTCCCCCTTGTGATTATTGATGATCACCATAGTTGACACCTTTGTTCACGAGCAAATGGGCGTTAGACTCACTTCAGTGCTGGACGAGACAAGTGCCAGTGACAAGAGGTGGGGGGGGGGGGGGGGCCGGGGGGGTGCGGCTGCTGCTTCCATTAGCTTTCGGGGGACTAAATAGCGATTCATTCCCCTAGATGCCAGGGGGTAAAAAATCCCCCACCTCCTCTCTTAAATCCCTTAACGAGACGCGACGCATTTTCTCCGCATTTTAGTAAGCTCGTTTGTTGCGTCTCCGGTGATTTCGACGCTCTGAGAATGGGGAAACGTTTTTCCCGTCAGAAGCATCAGTGGAGATGGCATCTCCTGATAGGTGATTGGTGTAACAAAGAGAGGGGGACTCAAGAATGGACAGAATGCAAATGCTCATTGGCACCGCAGCCAATACAAAGGAGGCAGTGGTGGTCTTAGAAAGTTTTTTCTTCTTTGGTTTGTGTGTGTGTGTGTGTGAATCCTCATCCTTTTCGCCTTTCTGGCCAAGTGTAAACAAATTACGTATGGGCCTCAGGTGGGCCAAGGAGAAGGAGATATCGCGTGACAAATCATATGCGTGGAGGGAGAGGGAATATTTAAATGAATGGACCCATCCGTCTCAGAGCTCACAGAGTCCCTGACCACGATATTTATGAGAGAGAAAAAGCAAGCAGTTTCTCCGCTATCTGAGAGTTACGAGCGTTATGAAATAGGATAGGAGGAAGCTCCTTGTTATTCGGGAGTCACCCGTCAGCTACGGAGCGAGATAGAGGAGCAGAGCAGCAGCCTGCACGGCACCGTCAAGTAAGTGGAGGACGAAAATTGGGTCTGGCTCCGCTTCTCCCATTATCTCTCTTCCCTGAATATATATTGTACGACGGTGGCTTTTGCTCGCCCGAGCTTGGGTTTCGGTTATTAATGGGCCCCTGGTGTGAAAAGCCGCGCAATAGGCCGGGAATTACAAATGCGACAATGACAAATCGCTGAATCCAGGGTCCCCCCTCCTATGATGATACTAGCACCCCACTCGGAAGAGATTATATTTCAAGCTTTGTGCTATGCAACTGTCTCGAGAGAAAAGTGACCACGCTTGTCATTAAACTAATGTCCATGGGTGTTCTCAAAGGGTGATAATGTGATGACCATCGAGACGCAGCCAGGGACGAAAGACCAGAAATCATCCACTTGGCTGGTGCAAAAGGTCGTCCTCTTTTGCTGAAGAAGCGTCAGACATTGGACTCGGAACGACGACAACGACGTGGATGAGTGAGGATTGCCCTTTAGGGAGGGGGGGGGGAAGTCGACGAAGATGTGTCATTTTTGGTTCTTTCTCACCTTGTGAAACTCTGTGTCTCCCGCTGTTTTCTGCCTATGACAAATGGACCCCAGGAACACAAAGAACGGATAACCATCATTTATCTAGTGCAATATCAGCGCCCAACGGTACCTTTGTATTATTAAAAAAAAAAGTACAGACTCTTTGAGACTGCTTTCATGTCAGTTAATTGAAAGATGTGTACGCATTTGCAGCAGGAACAGGCCTCGGCATGGGCCTGCAAGGCCCATGCCGAGGCAGGGCAGGGTAGGTCTCTTCCTCCAGCTTGAGCTTTGCTCAGTTTCTCCGTGACCCCTTTTACTCCAAGTTAAGGTCTTGGTGTTCGCAGACTGCAGCGGGCGCAGCCCAGTACGACGGGTCGGGCACCATGTTATAATCGGTAATTACACTTCAGAATTCCGCTTCTCTGCCTCTTTTCTCCTTAGACATCGTACATAGTAGCATGAATAGCGGAGAAAGATAAGAATCCTTGAACAGGGCTTATCTCTGCATGGTTTTGCTCTCCCCTGGTGGTGCGACACGCTAATTAGAGGGGGCAGAGAGCACCAACAGTACAATACGAACTACTGCTGCTACAGGGCGCGCCTCTTCTACATGGACACAGGGTGGGGAACAATGGCCAGCTAGTGGACGGGCAACGTGTGCCACTGCTATTCACATTTCATGAGGGGGCGGAGGGGGGAAAGGGGTAAAAACGATTCAACCCTTTCGAGTATTGAGGCGTCAACCATACGAGGCTTCAACTGTAGCTGCCTCCAGTACAGAGGCGTGGGTCTAATTTATTCCTGCCAGAGAGAAAGATAGAACTGCTGATTAACAGAGATTGGCTTAATTCCACGGTCTGAGTAATAACTGCCAACGAGAATACAGTATTGCGGCCGCAAAATAATCATCTCTTTATTGCCAGGGTGAAGAAATCGTACTGAACATCTAAGGCTCGCTTGGTTGTTGGCGTTCACGGGGTCCAGGCTCACGACGACCGTGGGGCCGCACGTCGTCCCCGCTGAGTTCATGTGAGCCAATAATCACGAGGACTGCTTCAAGGAGCCGGCGGTTTGAGTGGCATTCACTGCTTGAAGACCAAGAGGAGGAAGAAACTCTCTGAAGGCTCTGTTTGTTTAGTTCACACAAGGCATGATGAGTGAGGAATGAAAGAATATTTGCTGTGATGAGGATGAGGGTCTCGCCACCACCACAAGCACACAAAAGCAAAACAGACGAAGAATAGAAACACAGGAGTGACGAAGGCTCTTCGTGTGAAATTGCTCCTTGGCTACGTGTAAAATGATTTTTCATCTGCTGCCATCGACAAGGCGACGGCCATTTCAGCCCGCCGAGATCGGACAAAGTCGATGACAGAGAGATCAAAATGCACTTTGACAAAACTTTTTATCTTACCACACAATTTTGCAGGCGGGCATTTTTTGCAAAATTGCAAGGACACCAAATTCTCTCTCTCTCTCTCTCTCTTACCACAGTTGTTGGCAGCTTTTATCACACTGGTGCAGCCGCAGAAGCATGAAAAATGGATTTTAGCGGCAGGTTTCCCTCCTCTTCCCCCCCCCCCTCCCATCCATGCCTAATTATAAGCGCAGGGGTCTCTTTTTTCCCTCAGCTGCAGAGCAAACGCATGAAAAACGACCTTTCATGCCTCAAACTCATCAAAGATGATCGCCCCAATATACCTATAACTTGATCCCGTGACCAGGAAGCTTGGCGCCAAAACGGCGCAAAGTGCGCGCTCAGCTCGGCCGGGGAGAGCGTCGGTGGTCGTGCAAGTCGTGGTCCACGTCCGCACGCACCTATGCAGATGCGCCAACTGCGCCGAGCAGGTGAGTCATGACCAGATGACCGCTATCCTTTTACCAGTCATCTTTTTGGTAACAAGGTGGCGATAATTGGCTCCCCAGACTGACGCGATTAAATGAAATTGCTCTTCCTCCTTTTGAGATTTAACAGGGTACTCGGATACTCTTACCAAAATTTGTTGCACTGCATCAGGTCCAAGGAGACGCCGGGAGTTTCGTGTGTGTGCACACGGGTTATTTGCGCCCAGCAGAGGCCAAAAAGTCACGACTTGTACGCAGGGCATTGCAAGATACTTCTTTTATATGTATTGCGTTAAATACGATACTTTTTGAAGAAAAAAAGTATCATATTACCATACTTTTAGTACAGAAAGACCCAAAATCGGGGGCTACTTGATATGATTCAAGAGGCAAGATTGAGTCAGTCTCGACTGGTATCGCATTTTTGCGGGACAAAACCATCTCTTGGGCAGGATTATCCCTGTTGGACTGCAGAATGTCGTGACCTCCGATACTCGATACTCGAGATATCCAGTGCGTCAGATTCGGGGCGATAGAAGATACTCGCATCATCTCTACGCAAGTGTCGCCATTTTACGAAGTATCACACGATGAGAGTCGCCTTTTTTCCTTTTTTTCTTCAAAACTCAACTTAAGGCGATCCAATTTTCAGTTTGAGGAAAGTCACTCTGACTCATTTGCCTCCAGCAGCGTTGCAAAGCCTGTAAGTCTCATCGTGTCTGATATATAGCCTTTGAGAGCGTAGGTAGGTATGTAGCACAGTATTTGAGTAGGGGTTCTCTTTCTCTCACTCCGGCATAAACGCCTCTCTGTAATTTGGGTTCCCCAGCCTCACATCTCTCAAGAAGTCGCTTCGTGCCAAAGAATTTTGTAATGGTGGTGGGGGCGCTTTTGTTTCTCGACCACGATAAGATCGATAAAAAGATATTTTCGGCGAGATTTTTTTTTTCTGACGTCGACCGAGACAAAGAGAAAATTTAGGCCGTGGAAACTCAATTTAGCCAGCAACTGTTTGTCACTCGTCCTCTCGACCCGAGTACACCAAACTGTGTGTTTGGGCGTGTCGGTGTGGAGGCGTGACTAAGGCGTGTACAGTGCTGCACTGCGCATCGTCGTATGATGGCTCTGAAGCTGACTACAGCTGGAGGCGATGGAGGTGACTCCAGATTTTCTTTATCGGATTTTCAGGTCAAATTGGGCCAGATGGAAAAAAAATTGAGATGCTACGAAAGGTCGAGGTGGGCACGAGCTCCTTTTGGGCCCTAATATCGTGATATCCAGGGGAGAGAACCAGAGATGATCTGAAAAGTTGGACGCTTTTGCTGCACAACCCCCACATTGTTCACGCGCGCCCTTCGAATGCAGCAGATTTGCAACTTCGGCCGTCAGCCAGAGGACGTCGAGTGTGACAGTTGAGGCCTTGGACAAACAGCTCCTTCACTGTATCAATCTCTCAATCTCAGTGTCACCACAAGTCAACACTTCTAGGACGTTTATGCAAAAAAAGCCCCATGGCTTCTGTTTAGCATAAGCCCAGAGAGGTGTCAGCATAGTCCAATGTCATCATGCAAGTCAATAGTCCTACTCGACTGTGAGGAGCTCAGAGCTTATGGACAAGGGCAGAGGGGATCAGATTCATGCTCGACTGAGCTAATTATTGCTTGCTTCGGAGACTTTAATTTGTAGCACATAAATAAGAGCAGCGAAAGCAAAAACGAAACACGCCCTTGTTATTGGGGCTGCAGAGAAGGAGCGAGCGAAGGCCCCAAGACAGACTTGCAGCGGTCCCCGCCGGTTCCACCGGCGCGTGCCTGCACCCTGCGAGTCCGCTCTACAACCTTTGTATTCCACTTATGTACGCACTGAAAGCGCATACACACATGTGTACGTGCGCACGGACATGGACGGGATGGAATAACAAAGCCAGCAAAAAATAACATACGTACACCATTTGTCTAAGCACGGGCGGAGCTCACTTCGTGTGCGAGAAAAGTCTCTGCGTCTGGCGTGTGTGTGCGTGTGTGCGCGCGTGCGTGCGTGCGTGTGTTATGGCATCCGCTCTGACAAAGATTGGGGTCTCTACTAAATCAGACGCTGCTTTGTCACGATCGGAATCGATTTCGCGGGAGTCACGAGCGCTTAGTTTTGCCACATTTCGGATGAGTGCCCGGATAAATCACTTGGGGGGGGTAATGGCAGCGCCCCATAATAACGAGTCTCTCCTACTTCTACTCCTCCTTTGCCTCAGGGAGATGAAAATCGACAGAGAGAGACACCCTTTTTTCTGGCAGCAAACATGAAATTGTAACAATCTCTATTATTCGCTCAGAGAATCAGCCAGGATCAATACAAACGTCGACTCTGATCCCAGGCTGGATGATGACGAGGAAGACTTTGTATCCAACAGATCAGGATGGATCAAACAAACTTTTTAGTCTATGCATGTAGGGAGAGACATCGAAGGAAATTCGAATTAAAAAAAAAAAAGGCCAAAATTTTACTTTTACAAGACGGGCCTGAGAGGATTCCCTTGGTTTAATTACTTTGACAGGAAGTTTTTCCTGACAAGCGCATTTCCTCCGCTCCCCTCGCGGCCGCTAATAAAGCTGTTGCAAGTGATAAGTTACTTTGGGCACAACACACCTATAACTTTGGGACCAACGTGTAATTTGCAGCAAACTGACGATGATGAAAAGGTGTCCGTATTTACAGGGTGCACCTGAATTATGGCCAGTGTCATTATTGCTACAAAAACGAAACTAGCCCTGGGATAACATATTCAACTGCTGCAGGATCAATATGGGACCAGGTAGACACGTCATGCTGACTTCGTATGAACTTTTCCGGGCAAAGAACTACCGGTAAGATATGAACTGTTTCTTTTAGCGCCTTTAAAGAACTAACTTGCTGGGGCTGAGCAGGAGCCCCCAGCACCGCTCATTTTGCAGTGGAGTCTCATATCTGACTGGCATCACAGCCATGTCACTTCGAAAGATAATCAGAACAGGTGGCTTTAAAATGTGTGCTTTCATCGCTCAATCTTGCTGTGAGTGGACGCAGAGCAGATGGACCTGTGACACGTCTGCCTTGCTGTGGGCGCAACACACGAGAGACAAAGAAGTTGAGACCATACACATCGAGCTCCAGTAGTTTCAAGAAATAAATAGGCGTGTGGTGACGATACAGTACTGTGAGGGCGTGAACAAGTCCATGCAAAAGATTTCTAGTTCCTTTTTGGAGCAAAATTCTGCAAAAAAGAGAACTTCTTGCCTCCCCGAGGAGGAGCGGGACACGCGGACGTGACCTCGCCGCACTTCTGGCTCAGCAGCATCAAATTGGGGCACATGGACACATATAATGGGTCTAAATAACACTGATCGCAACAAAGTTTGCTTTCCATCAATGTCAAAAGCTCTCACCTATGCTACATAAACTTAGAAGCAAAATGCATTTTAAAACAGCCCATAATTCAGACGCACCCTATCCATTCAGGTGCAAAAGTGAGCGCCCTCCAGCGAATTAGAAGAAATCGAGGGTTAGGAAAAAATGTTTTATGTTAAAAAGTCTTGTCTGATGCATGCAGAGAGATGGTGCGCGTGTGTGTCTAAACTATACAATATCAAAGCACAAGAACTGTGACTTTCTTCATATGGCAGCCACGCAGAGCTACGTGTATGTCTTCTTTGCACAGCTTTGTGGCCTCAGCAGTTTAAGTTATTTACTTTTGGAGAAAAGCTGCTTATTAAAGGCAGGGCAGTTGACGTCTATGGAAACAGCTACCTCCTCACTTCTGAGCTGGGGGCCGCTCACTTCTGCACGGGTGTGTATACGCTATAACGCACAGGTACCAATCAGGCAGCAATAAGCAATAACAATGTCGTACAGGTACACGATTTGGGCACGTGACTGCTGTGTCAGTGCAGCTGGGGGACGATTGCAAGGAGGCCACGGCCGCGACCACGCAGCTGTGATTAATCTCTGCAGCAAGATTTCTCCCTAATTACAGGGTGAGGGAAAAGAGGCCTCCAGCAATTTTAATGGCTTATTTGAATAGAACGCCCCTTAATTGCTCTCTCTCTCTCTCCACAAACGCTAGAAAACTTCTCTTCACAGCTCCCGGGTGTGCGGACGTTTGAGCGCGCTGAAGCGAGGGTGACGAGGAAAATCTCCGCCACCAGAGTCCGGTGGTTCCAGCCCCAACGACTGCGTGATCGTTGGAACGCTTCCTTTCCAAAAATGTACAGTATGCTGAACAGGTAGGTGGTCCGTTGGAATCGCCGCTTCAGAGACCCCCCTTAACCCCCCCTTCTTTTTCCCTTTAGCCCCGTGTGTTCATTATGCGCACTGATCTATGGCCGTTTTAATTTAAACACTGACAGGTGAAATCGATGCTGGCGCGGGAAATGGGAGTTGGGATTTTTTCCTGATCCCCTCATGTAGGAAAGGTGACCTCAATTCTGTGTGGGATAATAATTCAGGCTCCCATGAGAAGGTTGAGTTTGAGACCAAAGTGGCGGCGTTCGAAGAGGCGTGCAAAGAAAAGCCCCCCCCATTGTTATGCAAGACCCAAAACCTCTCAGTTGCTTTTCCCCACGACTCAATTTTCCTCCCTCCACACGCACGAACAAAAGGTCGAGTTGCATTTAAACTTGACCAAGTCGGCGCCGCTGGACGAGGGAGAACAGGAAGAATTCATTGTCGGAGACTTTTTAACTAATGCTCTCATCTGTTGTTGTCTGGCGTGGATGGACGGGACAAGAAATGAACGGGGTCGATGCATAAGAGTCCTCCCAGTCTTCGCTAACAGATGAGCAGACGACAGGTCTGCTTCACTCCCGGGGAGGCTTCACTGACGTCGGCCGGCGGCGCACCCCTTATGGCGCACCCCCGGCTGGCCGGCAGGTGTCACTCCAGGGCCTTCACCGGACAGGTACTTGCATAGTTTGTACTCATTACGTTTCTGCCGTATCAGTATTATGCGGTTGGACCTAATCTTGGGGCCGTCGAGTACAGCGCAATCTTGGCAGGTGAAGTAATTAATGGCGGCCAGATAACAGCTTTTCCATTTATCATTCTGTAATTAAAGAACACCCCGAAGTGGTAGTTAGTACTGCACGAAGACATACTGGCCAGAGAAATATGGTCCGGTGCTGGAAAAGTTGTCCAAGTATCGAGTGGTTTTCTCCAGGCAGGCTGGACGTGCATGCAAGTGCTACCTGCTCAGGTAGCAGCAACATCTGGAAAGCTGAGACGCGCTCTTTGCAAATTCAATTTCATCAACAACCTGCTTGCCTTAATAGAGGCCCCGCGTAGGCATGCGTGTACGCAGGTATTACAGGAGTAACAATCGGTAATCAGACGTTGATAATGGCCTGTAAGAGTGCCCATTCTTCTCCAGAAGTCCGCCACGCCTCAGCAGAAGGAGAAGGAGAAGAAGCTGCCACCACGTCAAGTCTGTTTTATGACGGCTAAATGTGCCGAGCAAGTTGACGGGCGCTTGGACCCTGGCGCTGGCGCTGGCGCTGGCGCTGGCCCTGGCGCTGGCCCTGGCGCTGGCGCGCGTGCGCTCACTGTCGATTGATTGGCTGATAGGCCGAGATTGATTTCCCCACTGTTGCTCCTCAGCCGCTGTGGCCTTAGGGGCCAAAGGCAATCAAGGGCTAGGGGGAAAGATGGAGTGAAGAGGGGGGGGGGATCAAATTCCCCAACTTAGAACCGCTTGTGCGCTGGTAGTGCGCTAAACTTGGTAGTGGAGGAACTCTCTAGGCTATGAGAAACTGCCTCTCTTTGGCGACTTTTTCCCCCCATTGTTTCGCAAAAACCAGTTCCATTCAATTAGCTGTCTTCCATTGGTCGGCCCAAGCCCAGAAATGGGTCATAGCAAAGGGGAAAAAGTGCACCTGTGCACTTATCGTGAAAAAAGGCTTTCCTCGGAGGCCGAACACTAAATACTTCCTCCAGCGGGGTCAGAAAGCTTTGGCGAAAATCTCGACAGCAACCCTTTTTTTTCCTCTCCAAAGGCCATTGAGATTTGGGCGTCAATTTGGATCTGGGGATGCGTGGAGAGTAGAGTCGGACCGACTTTGAAGCATGTAATGGTTTACAAGCACGCGACGTCTGGATGACCCGTCGATGCGTCTTGTCTGCCTTGTTCAGTAATTGCACCTTAGCCATTTCTCCTCTATAAATGGGCCGTTATCGCAATTTGCTAACGCTCTGAATATTGCTCCAGACAGCGGCTCCAGAGCTACAATCACTCATTTAATGTTATGGCCGAAAAGATAGAGTGCGAAGCCAAGTCATGAGGGACCCACGATGCTGTGTTTGATAAACGCTCGAGTAATATACTATGAAAGTAAGAACAGGGTATGGGCGGATGCCTACGCATGCCAGCCAGGCTCTGCTTGGCTGGCATGATGGATTCGACCGTAGATTTATTAGGCTCCTTCTCCATTTCTGGGGAAAACAACGAGAACCCACTCACTCTTGGAAATCTCCTGGTTTTCTATTTATACACTTCCACGAGCTTGAGGCAAATGGAAGCAGTGTTGCCAGGCCCCAAACGCGGTGCCCAATTTCTCCCCAAAATGCGACCGCCCAAGCAGAGACTCAGCCCTGATCTAAATTTAGCTTCAGTCTGCTTTGTCTGGACGTGAGTGTGTCAGTCGAGGTTCACGAAGAGCGAGTGCAGCAGTCTCGAGTCGACTGCGATAATGTGCATGCTCAAAGATGTTTCACAACATGGAGAATCCGTCTGTTGGGCCTTTAAGGGCAGTCCAAATGCGAGTTTTGGCCGCGTCAACTTTGCTCCCGAGTGGCGCAAAAGCGCCCAATTCGGGAGGACTGAACTGACTGACTGCAAGGTGACTTGAGCCAGTGGCATGAGAGAAAACTTGTCAAGGATACGTCACGATCCGTTTTCATTTGGAGCCCGCCGTCACGAGAAGAAAACGTGTCGATCTCGTCGTTTTCTGTGCGGACGCGATGAGATCCTGCCTCGATCAATAGCACCTCTGGATCAATAGCATTGCGTTACTGAACTGTCGGAATCAGTCCTCGCGGCGGAGAGTAGTGATCTGTCAAGTCCTGGAGAAATCTTGAGCCTTGGACTTCTTTTCTCTCAACTTCTTGACGACTTGTTGGCAAGCTTATAACGCTCTCTCTCTGGAGTTATTATTGCCGCTGCCCCTATTTGGCGTGGCAGTAATTGATTGTCCCTGGCTGGACCCCTCAGCTTTTGGAGAACGTTCTAATACCAGGTGTGCGTGCGTGCGCGCGTGACACCGAGAAGTTCAAGTCGAAGCGCTTTGAAACCCAGCTGAAGTTGTTCGCACTGACCACTACTATGGTGCGTGCGACGTGACTTCAAAGAAGTGGTTAGTTTCAAACGCACCGTCCTTAAAGGCCCCACTTGTAAGGCACAAAATTGAGGAAAAGCTTTGTGACCACGAATTTGGAGAAGGCACACGCGCCTTTAGCAAGTTTCGCTCGGTACCGTTTGGAAAAAGTAATTTGGAGAAAGAAAAAAAAGCCAAACTGAAGCCAACGGGATGGAATCCGACGTGTTTGGACATTTTCATCCATGCTGACCTGACACGGTCAGGAGCTTCACTCGGCTGTACAGTGAATACTTGATTTAACGACAGTTTCCGTTAGAGTTCAATCAAGACCGATCGTCGAATTGGGACTTCCTCTGTTGAAGCAGAGTGAAAAGGATCAAAATTATCGCTCAATCTCTATTGGAGACTTTCCTGCATTGTTGTAGCGTTCAAAGTCAGAGAAGCCCTGGCCGAACACAGGCGACGACAACTGGTGGATGCAAGAAACGATTGAACACAAAGACATATCAGCAGTCTTGTCTACATATTGCACAGGAACTATAAGCAGCGAGAGTAGCGAAAAAATCTGCTGTGTCATGGGAGTCGTCATTAAAGGAAATTTCCTCCTTGGCGCTTTGTTTGCCTCCACGTCTTCTCGTACGTGCGCGCGTGCACGCACGTAGAGCAGCACTTCTGGCCCATGCTGAAGCAGTTCAGAATTCAGTCTCACTTCAAGGCAAACATCAGCATTTCAGCACGGCTGCTGCTTATTTCTTCTCTCTCACTCGCATGGGCAATCCCAAACAATGGCAAAAATCTGAGCTGAACTGAGCAAGAGCAAGTTCAGGAAGGAAGGGAAGGGTGGAGGGAGGGAGAAGTTCATTGCAACAACACTTAGACCCGCAAAAACGTGTTTATCAAGGGCGTTGGGCCACCACCAACGACGTCCCACAGGGTGTATCATAAGTGGAGTTCTGCTCGAAAGTCTAGCCGGATGTGTGATACACCCTGTTCTGTCTTCGCCCAGCGGTGGGGAGGGGGGACTGTGAGACCACGGAATAACATTATGAGCTGTCCAGGTATCGAGTGTTTAGAAAACCAAGTTCCGGTCTCGTCAGTTCCGGTCGTCTTTTTCTTTGTCGCACGACGGACAAAGTGCGTAGCTGGCACGTGCTTCGCAACTCCTGGCGGCGCGATTTTGGGTGGCGGCAACGACGACGACGACGACGACGACGACGATGACGACGACGACGACGACGATGACGACGACGACGACGACGATGACGATGACGACGACGACGACAACAACAACAACAGCAGCAGCTCGTCCACCCCCGACTTCCTGTGCTGCAGTTACCACCCCCGTTCAGGCGACTTCCTGTTTTTGCCGACGCACAACAACTCCTGCAATCAGACAGGTGTAACGCACGGACTCCCAATCAATGGGTTCGAACTTGACACAGCTCCTCCAACCCGGTCTTGTTGCCTCCAACACTGCTTTTGCGAACGTGCACGAATTGAAAACGATCCAGAAGGAATCAGTCACACGTGGGCCTTTTTCCACGATCGAGAAAGTGTTGCATAAATCGTCTCTGCCTAGCCGGTAATTTCTTCTTCCAGGAGTTCCTGTTGCGTGCAAAGTCTTGGGCTGGATCGAGACAGAAGTTCAAGATCCGTACGTGCGTTCAAATCTCCCGATCTTACCTGGGTGGGTGGCGTTTCCCAAAAGTCTGTCTGCCTCCCTCTGTCCAGTTTTTTATCCTCCTCTTTTTGCCCCTCGTCTGGGAAGGAAATGAGGAAATCCTTATCTGACTTTTTTTTGTGTTTCTGCCTCTTCTGCCCAGTTTGTGGCCCAGGTAATAATTTGTTCCAGCGAGCTGTGGAAGCGCGGGAGTCTGGCAGGGATGGGCAGACCGGGCTCGACGTTGCGAAACATTTACAAATGAATGCCCATACTTGAATAAAATCATCATTTAATTTGGCCACACCCTTGCGTCGTCATCATTTGTATGCACAACAAGGCCAACTCCGCGAACTGCGCGCATCATGTTGGTTACATCGCAAGTCCGCCCAAGGCAAGGAGAAAGAGCCAGTCTGCAAAATTAGATTTGGTCCATGGATCTTTTGTCTGGGCCAATGTAAAGAGACTTATGAAGTCTGGACGTTTGAGGCCCCTTCGAGCTCGCACATGCAAATTGCCGATACTGGGATCTGCGGCGCCGTTGGTGCCAACTGGAACGCATTTCAATCTTTCATCGCTCGCACACATCTTGACAGCTTTGCGACTTCGCCGTGTCTCAGTTGGGCTGCAACGAAAGCGTCGTAAAATGAAAAGCACAAACGCTTTTGTTTTTACTATCAGTTTTAGCATGGGACATGAGCGAGCGCGGTCGACGTCCCCCACCCACCCCTCCTTGGAGGCCGCGGCCACGCTATCGGGTCCATTGTTCTTAGCAGCGATTACCGCACTCTCTCGCCACGACACGGTAAATCTCATTTTACTGCATCCATGAACATATTTAGCACTGTATGTTTTTCTCTGTCCCGCTGTGGTGGTCCCGTCTCGTTTTCCCATTTCGCAGTTGGATCAAGTGGGGAACGGTTTTTCGTTATTGCCTCTCGCACACATGCGCGCGCGCGCGCGTGTGTGCGAGAGACAAAAAAAGGGGTAGGCGGCTTCTTCTCCCGGTAGAAAAATCTCCACCTCGGTTGAGAGACTTGTGTGCGTACAACGGCACCAGCGACGCCAACGGGAGCAAGAAGAGGGAGATCATTCATAGCACGTAATATCTTGAACCCCTTTTTCTTCTCATTTTTGGCCACATACCAAGATCTCGATGAGGCCGGACCCGGGGCTGAATATGGCAGAAGAATGAGTATTGCTCAATAAGTCGACTGCGGCCTCATCAATCAGGAGGAAGTGGCAACCCATCCGCTCCTCATTTCGAGTCATGATGACGCAGATCCGGGCACCTCAGGTCAATTGTGTCAGTGCGATAGAGGTTGTGCAGCCTCGCGTTCCTCACCGCGGAGCCTCTGTGACATGACTGCGAATGGAGTGTCTAAACTTTCTTTTTTAGCTCCCTCACTCCAATTATCTTTTCTCCACGGTTTAGCAGCCTCGGATAGTGGCTTTTTCTTGCATGAATCGTGGAGGGTAAAATCCAAGCACTGTGTTATTAGCACTTTTCACATTAAGTCTTTTTTTCCACCAGTGCTGAGAGCTGAATCAGGCATGTTACAACAGAATCACCCTTGCCATTCAACCGAGGGGTGGACCGAGGTCATTACAAATCCCAGATATGCCAAGATAAACCTTTTTCCACTCTCTCTCACGCACGCACGCTCGCGCACACACACACATTACACGCTCTGAAGAAGATTTCAATCGCCAAGCAAACGATCACTGACAAGTGGATAACGCCGATTTATGGAGAAGGGAGGGCTTCCGCGGCCTCCATGGGGTGGAAACAGAGCAGACTCGGCCAGACAAGTTGGTGCACTACGTCTTTGGAAGCACTGCGGTCAACGTCCACCTGGGTCTCGTCTAGTTGTTGTGCGTTGTATAGAGATTCGGCAAAGTTACAAGCCTGTTACATTATATTTACACCGACGACCCTTTTTATGGCAGAGGGAAGAGAGAATTGAGATGTTTTGGGCCACCACTTTTTTGTGGCAGATCATTAAAAGTAGTCGAAGGTGATTGTTGTGGTGGTGGCGGATGGAGAGAGGGGGTTGGGGGGGGCTGGCTCGAACCCTAACAACGTCATTCATGTAGACAAGGAACTCGACGTGTGTGTGTATTGACCGACCAAGTCAATTTATGCTCTCACCCTTTTTTGTTCTTCTTCTCATGTACTTTTGGCCGGTATTGTGAACTGAACGGAGTATTATAGAGCACAAGGCTGAAAAAGCATTGCACACATCTGCCTTAGAGTTTTGCACGCATTCCTGGGCGTTGACTCTCATTGCAGTCACTCCACATTCTCTTCCGTTAGGGCGCACAAATTGAATCACTAGGGAGAGACCCTCATGGCTGCCTTAGAAAGAGTGTCACGAAAGTGTCAAAGAAGGACTAAAGAAGGACTAAAGATGCCCTTGGCGCAAAACCGTTTTTAGGGGGGACCAAATAGACGGATAACATCTTTTTTTTTTACAAGGTTGACCTTCCTCTCCGCAGTAGGAAGGATGAGTGAGGGGGGGGGGACAATCAGGTGAATCGATGTCCAGTGGTTTTTGAGGGGAGAAAAATTTATGTCACGACACCGAGATCTTCTGGAGCACATCCTGTGTCGATAAGACGTCTTAAGGACTTGAGGCTCTCTTGTTTTGAACCGATTGATCTCCGTGAACAAGTGAATAATGAAGGCTTCAGTCCGATATTTGCTGCGTAACTCGACCAAACGGTCACCAGAATCGTCAAAAGGCAGGCAAGGAAGCTCTAAATCACGTCTTCTTTGCCCACCAATGTCCCAGCATGGGGCTGAGGGCTGAAAAACACGTTTGGGGAGAAATTGTGACATTCCCGAACGAGTAACGAGCGCAGAAATGCATGCATACCTGGGCAACGCAGCTGTAAAGACAGATGCGTAACGCGGTGTTTGGTGCAGTGCAGATCAGTGCTGCGTGTGACGGACAAGCCAGACGTGTGGGTGTGCTACTGCAGAGCGCTGCTCACCCATCATCGATGTTTGAGTTGCTCCGGTGGCGGAATGGGTGCGAGTGAGACTTTCTTTGCCTCAGCAACAGGTGGCAGCTCAATGGCACCAACTACAACAATGTTCGTTACTCTTGAAGTAACCCTACGATGTTGGTGGTCTCTCTTAGTGACTTACGGGCGTGTTGTTGGCCGGCATCATCAGATGGCCATCGAATAAAATTAGGCATCAGGCAGAAGAAAGAGCAGAAAAAAGGTTTGTGCCCACCCATGTTTTTTTGTTCATAGCGTGTCGGAATGAAATGTGGGCTGCTGCAGGAGTGGTAACTTGGTAGCTTCTTCTGATTGTTGCGCTATGATGGACAGGATCGTTCATTTGGCTTGACTTTTTTTCACCCACTTGCATCAGGTTCGGTAGTTGATGGTGATTGCGCAAGACTCCAGTCGAGCTTACGAAACTCGTAGTCAACGGTTTACGTATACTTCATGTCTCAGTCAGATAGTAAGACAGATCTGCAAATCTTTTAGTAGCGCCGCATTTGGCAGTAATGCATGGTCTTGCTCAAGGGAGAGAAGAAAAAATGGCTCATCGAGATTATCTTGATTGGTGGCAGCCCTATAAAACGCTGCTTTATGAATTGCCACTGCAAAAGGCTCCCTCCTCATGCTGAAAGAGAGGCTCCTGCGTGGGAAGCGGTTCATTTTCGGCACATCACGTTTTCAACCAGTGCTGTGAGTACCCATATTTTCTGGCTGCCATTACTCTCCTTGCAATTGCAGCATTGGTTGAGGGATGTTTTGATCCATTTTGATGATTTTACTCAGAAACGGTGGTTAAGTGGCCCCGGCCAAGAAGTGCATCGGACACCCCACCGACAGGCCATAGCCATGACTTGGGCTTGGGCCAGGGCTGACTTTTCCAGAGAAACCTCTTAAATTAATGCACACAAGTGAGCCGGCGGAGCCCAGGCTCATACAGTATCTGTGTGTGCAGGAGAATGAAACCGGCCCCACCACTGAGACAGACAGACTGACTTCGGCCCTGCACCAGGGCAAGAAAGAGAATAACGAAGGGAATTTTAAAATAAGCACAAGAGTCCTCCTGCTCCTCCTCCTTCTAGGGCGTATATACGAATGTGTACTTAAGTAGTCGTCCCTCGACACTCCAGAGAGTGTCATTAGCATTAAATTGCCTTTCTCAGAATGGAGGAGGAGTTGCGGAGTCCCGGATGAGTGGGGTGGTCATCAAAAACCTTTCAGGTGCATTTGGCTTCACTGGTGGAGGAAGAAGTGAGAAAAATCTGAGAAAAGTCATAATTGGCACTGAGGAAGAAAGAAGATGATGAAAGGATTACAGCTTTTGACGGGATTTCTGTTCATCTCCACCAGACTTTTCTCCAAGGCTTCTAGTGCGTCACCCCGGGTCTCTTCTCAGACGGGTAATTTGAAGGGTTCACGCATGTTCTCCTCGAAGACGTTTTCTATTGGTCATGAGATTTACCGTTGGTTTCGCCCCCGACCACGCGAGCTTTTTACCCCCAGAAAGCATGGATTTTCGGTCAAGCTGCACTCCAGACACACAGACACACACACACACACACTCCACTAGACAATAAAGAAGCAGAAACAGCGTCTTTTTGTCCCGATGCAAATTGCGCCAATTACGTGTCGAAATTAACTCCGCGTCTTACAAAACGGCCACGAGCAGAGTTGGTACGAGTTAAATATCTCTTGAGTCTCCCCGCAAGGTAATTAACCTTTTTGCTTTTCCCCTGTTTCTTGCCAACTCACACAGTAGGGAGTTCAGACGCCAGCACATACTCAAACATAATAGAAATGATACCCCCGCTATCGCACACTAATGCCTTTCTATCTGGTCATCGGGACTTACGAAGTCCTGGGCGTTGACGTCGGCGCCGTTGAGCGTCAGGGCCGTGCCGGTGTCGATGTGACCGGCGATGGCGGCCAGATGAAGAGCGGTTTGACCGTCCTGGAGTGACAAAGTGTGATACTTCTTTGTGTGTGTGCATGCGCTTGGGAGGCGACGTCGTTGTCGTACCTGATCTTTGAACGAGTGCAAGCCTTGTCCGTTCTCCTCCAGCAGTTGCAGGACCAGGTCTGTCTGGCCGAGGGAAGCTGCCTCCAACAGCCTCGTGTCTCCACCTAAGCTATCCATTCCTGGCGCTCTCACCTGCAAGAACACATGTGACGTTGAGAGCAGATCATGGCTGCCCCATAACTGGTGCTGATACAGTGACGTCGTACGACATGCATTGGATATTATTGAACATGAATGCATCAGCTCACAAAAGCTGCAGTTGTATACCTATGTATGTACGGTATTCTGTATAAGGAGAACCCGTACATAGTGGAGTGGCTGTTGTTGTTGTTTTTTTTCTCCTAGAATACATGCGCGCCTTTTTGCGCCGCCAGTCTGACTAATGACGTGCTTAATTTAGCCAGAAGCAAGCAATGCAACCACTTTGGTGCTTCCAAGCTTGAACGAGCAGAAGCAGAGAAGTCAGCCGCACAAGAAAGATAATTTGCAAAACTGCTGCTGCGGATGTGATTTATTTAGTCCCGATCATTATCTCCGCCGAGCCAGATCAGTGGAGGATCCTCTTCGCGCTACCCCCACTGCTCAGCCGTGAGCGAGGCCGAGGACTGAAAGCAGAGCAAGTGGCTGCAGTTGCACGTCTTCTGGGAAAAAGTGGTTCACACACGCTGCAAAGTGGTTTTTTTTAGGGTTTTTGCTTAACTGTGTCATCGATTAAGTACCGTTCCCTGTGTGAGGAGGAAAGGGGAGGTGACTCTCGACATCAGCCCTCATCCAGGTAGTCGTTAATGGAAAAAAATCAGGAAGACGAAGCCCAGGTAATCCTAGCCGTAAACGGATACCTCTATTGCATATCCAGTCCCGTCTGCCTAGAAGCTCAGTGTTTGTGTGTGAGTCTGAGCGCGCTCTTTCAGTTAAGCACGTCTCTTTTTGCCCGCACTTTTTCCCCCTTCCTTCTCCCACCACTGACAAAGTAGAGAAATGGATATCTTCGTCGTCCGGTGTTTGGTAAGTGAAAAACCACTGGGCGTGTGTACTTGGGACCCGGTGAAATGGGGAGGTCTGAGTCGTCTCCCTCAGTCGCGACCCCGCGGAGATTTAGAGGAAACAATTGGACGCGGTGATTTACGCCAATTAATTTCAGGAGGGGAGAAAGAAGGCGCTCCGACTCGCTCGCTCCCTCCATGTGGCTCAGGGACATCAATTTCTCCAGACTCACGCCCATCTAAGTTGCCTTATTTTTCGCAATGTGGCGTGGTGCAGGCGGGCAGGTCGGCAGACCGGCAGGCGGGCAGGCAGGCAGGCGGGCGGGCGGGCGGGCAGCAGGGGCAGACAGTGTGGCGAAATGCGGACGTGAGCACTTGATAAAGTGTTTCAGCACATCTGTCCGCCCTGCGATCCCGGCTTTAACTGCCGGCTATTTCATGCCGGAGGAGAGCGTCTTTATTGTGGAAAGGTGCTGAGCCTTCTCTCCCCCAAGTAACTTTCCGAGCTGGTGACGAATGGAATGTGGAAAATTTTTTGATCGAGCGAGCAAAGACGCTCGTCCCCATTGAAGAGATCCCCCCGTTGCTGCCCCCGCCCACGGCGCACACGTTACTTGCCGCCCGCCTCCTTTGTCGGGAGAAAGAGCAAAAGTCGGTGAATGGCGGCATTTTAATCTGGACGGGGGCTTGTCAAATCGCTTTTGGCGAGATAGGAAAATATCGATGACACCCTTTGGCCACTTTTCCTCCTTGGCTGGCTGCAATGAGAAGAATTCTTCTTTTCTTCACATCAAGTGACGATCGTCGCTGCAATTTTCACGCTCTAACCATAACAGAAATGCCCCCTTAGGACTCAGCAAGCAATTGGCGCTCCAGACAGTTGTTGTTGTTGTTGCTGCTGCTGCTGTTGCTGTTCGTCGTCCTTTGAAGCCAGTCTGGCAAGCCTGAAAAGCGCACTTTCCAAGCTCCACGTGAAAGAGGAAGAACATTCGATTGATCTCGCCGCCGAATGGGCCTCCGCAGGCCTTCTCCCCCACCTTCTTGAAAGCCATCGCAAATGGCTCACAGCAGGTAGTGAGAGGGGTCTCGTACAGGCAAATTAAATAATGAATGGCGAGCCCGGCTGCTCAGTCCTCCTATTTCTGCACGTAGGAAGTTATTTGTGAGCTCTACAGGTAATCAGCGGGAAGCTGAGAGCAATTGGCGTGACATTAATTTGTTATCTCCAACTACTTCTGCCTTTCTCATTCCGGCGTCGCTGCAGAAAAGGTATGAATTCTCTGACGTCCGGCAGGTATGAAGCCTCAGCTTACCTAGATGACATGGAAACTATTTGGCTGGGCCCTAAAGCTCTGGGTGATTGGTGAGGAGGACAAAGAAAGATACGGATTGCGAACGACGCAGGCAGGGCCAAATACGGGGGTTCGACCGCTCAAAGCACATTTTTCGGATGAGAGAAATGCGCTGCGGCCGCCGCCAAATGGAGGAACGCAGCCCTGAGCACTGCAGAGAGGACGTGCTTAATACCGCATTGGCGACAAATTCGATTGGAGGAACTTGGGCGAATAATATGTTCAGCATGATTTATCACTCCTCCTCTGGAAGGGGGGAGAAATTCCTTAAATCGCTGCTTAATCTCCTCTCTCCATCCATATTCCACTCAATTTTGGAGAAGCTGTGGATGACAAACGTGAACTCTGCCCCTCAACCGCCCCAACACACACACGGACGGGCACCAGGAGCCAGCAGTAAAGTTGGGAGACATTTTCCAGAGATTGGCGAGCAGTAAAAAAAAAGGCCAGGAGATTTCTCTGCACATAAAAGCCCTGCTCGCACAAATGTCAAGGGCGGCGAGTAAAAACTGCTTCTTGCTATGCAAAGAGAAGCGTTTGCGGCGGAAAGCCAAGAAACGGTTTCAGCGGTAGCCTCAGCGTGTGGAATGTGAGGATCGTGGCCTCCCAGGAGGGGGGTCAAACAACAGATCTCGATGAAATCACAGCAGCAATGAGATTTATGCTCTGGAATGCAATCGCTGGGGAAAAACCATCAGTACGGGCAATGGCGCATGCAGAGAAATTTCATCAGGGCGTCTTCATGTCAGCCATTGACTGAGGGAAGCAACTACCAAGTGGCTGCGGGACATGTGGCGGTCACATGGGCGTCACTTGCAGGCCGTGACAGTGGCGGAGTCGACCGGAAGCCGACGGTTAACGCCACTGTCGAAGATCGAGAGACCTTGACTAATCCCATAAAGCAATTCCCGTTCTTAAACGACAGATTTAGAGCCCTGCTGAGTCGTGCCGATACAACGACATCCTTTACGTACAAATGTTTCTGCTCCGAGGGTTTTCTTTAGAAGCTTTTTCCCCCACTTTCTTGGGGGGGGGGGGAGTGAGGGGGAATCCGACTGAGTGCCGGGTTTTGCTCCACCTGCATACCCGAGGTACGACTAATTCTTTCTCGTTAGGTCTCGGTCATGCGAGGCAGCGAGGATAACGTGATACAGACCTGAGGTCATTAAGATTTCATCTCCGCTGGGTGCTCTTGCATCGTGCGTGTCAGCGCGCACTTCGAGGCCTCCCAAAAGGGGGTCACATCCGTCCGGGATCCTTTTGAGGAATCCCGCCCCGAATGCTTTTCCGGGGGGCGAATCACCCATTTACCTAAGAGAGGCCGGTGGCCTCTGCGTGATCATTGATCCCCAATGAGAGACACCCAAGTCCCAGCTGTACAAAAAGACACTTTATCTGAGAGAGCTCAGAAAGACAGAGAGAGAGAGAAAGAGGTTCCATTAAGATGTGGTCGGATCCTCAGCATTCTGATGATCCAATTTCTTCGTCTCCCTGCTCATTGACCGCTTATGAGGCGTAGGTCGAGATGAGCGGAGCTTCTCTGTAGCCGACGTCATTTTTTACCTCGTCTTAATGGCGCTAATTAATAAAGGTGGGACTAGAAAAATCGCGCAAGCTTAATAACTTGTCTTGATCAAGCACAGGCAGTGTCTTTTGTCAAAGTAATGACTGTCTGAGGACCAGTCTGGAGTCCCCCCCCCCCGAGCGCAGGTTTCCTGTGATTCAGTGAACGGGGAGAAATCAGCCTCAGCCTCAACCTCAGCCTCGTCCCTAATAAAAATTTCAGTAATGCGTGGCCGATCAGCCATTATTAAGGCGGTTACTTGCAATTTTCTTTGTCATGCCAAGTGGTTACGTGTAATAGAACAATAGACGCCTAAAGGCTGACGCCGCCGCCTTTCAATCCAACCTGATTGATCAGCGCAAAAATGACCTCGTAAGAAACGCTGAGTGTCTTGACATTCCGTTCATGAGCGCAGCGGAGACTCCAACGAGGCTCCCTGTTAAGCGCGATGTGTCGGCAAAAAGGCACCGGAGGTGGCGGAGGAAGATCCAGAATGCATCTCGTAATTAAAAAGTGCGAGTAGCAGATCCGATATTCCAATTATATTGTCCTGCAAGGGTTGCTAAATGGCTTTTAACCCTTTCTGCTTCTTTGGCAAATGAACGCACGCCAGATTTGACGCAAGGCTAATTCCTCTCCATTTTTTTGCACGCCGGTGTCATGCTCAAAAGGTGCGTGCGCGCGCTGCCACCCATTCATGCATCAAAATCGGACAGCAGCCTCAGCCCCATGCGGACGCAATGGGGCGAGCTATTGCTACTGATGCCGGTGGGTTTGTGCAGCTTCCTCCCCACCGACTTGGTGCACCTCTGTCACACACGTGCGCACACAAGGTGAGAGTGAGTGCTTGCCTCAAGCATGCACTAATATCTCTCGTCTCATGGCACGCTCAGACAGCTGGGAAAAACCACTGCATCACACAAACAAGCAGGGTATGTTTTTCTTCACTGATGCTATCATTAGTGCATGGAAGTTGGCTCCGAGGAGCAACGACGACCAGAGCGAGTGGGCGGCCACCGACAGGGAGAGATTGTGAAAATTGATAACTCGAGTGTATCACGGAAAATGACAAGTTTTTCCCTCTTGGTCTGCATGATTCTTCTCTTCACTTTCATGCCTGATATGACTCATTTACTCCGCCGTAGCTATAAAAGTTGCAGGCGTGGCCACTGCTTTTACGACCAGGCATAAAGGTTTGGACTTTTTAAGAGCTCTTGCAACATTTGTAGGCCTTCAGCCTACACTTGTAGGTCAAACGGGATCAATAAACTGCTCAGCCTGCAAGAAGAGTCGAGGCCTGAAAACCGTAACATTTAGAGCACGAGAAGTGCAAGTAATAAGACGCTCCTCGCAAAAAACCACGTCTAGTTCGTCTGTCAGATTCTGCAGCCGGACCAAGACCGAGGAGAAGCAGGCGCCATCTTTCATGCGCTAAAGACTTCATGGGTTTTGGTTTAATTTTTTAGAGTGCGCGATAGAAAGTTCGGAGTTGTTCAATGTCTAGTTTCACGCTGAAAGAGTTTGCGTCATTGTCTGGAACAGATTTGGAATGCAGAGGGGACGAGAATATACATTTTTTTTCTTACCTTGCTCTGCAGCGTCTCACACACACTCTGTAGCTCCAAAACAAAAAGTCCTTCAGGTTCAATATAATGTCAGCTGCTCGATGAATCCGCGAGTTCACTCAGGCCAAGCAGCTTCTTTAACTGACGCTAGTGTCACTTTTGCTTGGACGGGGAAACATTTATGCAGTCACACACGTAGAGGTTGGCCCTGAGCTCTGCTCTTGCTACAAAGCTTTTATAATTTGTGCAGTCATACTCAATCAAAGACCTCTAATGCTCCTTTTCATGCGCGTGTGTGGTCTCATTGGAAGCTTCTTCGAGTGGCTGCAAGGACTCGATGTAGCTGAACTCTGCGTCTTGCTGCAACTTCTTCCTTAGGCGTTAAGCACTCACATACGTACACTTAGGCAAAGACTTCGCCTTAACGTTGCTTCTTCTTCTCGCGCTGGAGATTTCGACGCTGACGAGCCCAGCATCAACAGCTGAAAGAAGAGAACCTCCAAAGCCAAGAGGATGGAAGTCCGCCTTCTGCCTGTCTGTCCGTCAGACCACGCTTATCTCTCAGCGAATACTAAATGAACACCGAGAGCCTGGCGTGCCCGGCCGCAGAGGTGTGCGCAGGGTTGTAGCGCGGGCCGCAGCTTGTCTACCTGCGCGAGTCCCAAGCGCTCGCTCGCTCGCTCGCTCGCTCGCTCGAGGCAGCTCTGGTCCCCCGACCCCCCCTTCTTGCCTGCCGACGTCCATGCGTGTGAGAGCGGCCGCGCGCGCGTCAGTCGCTTCTGCACTGTCATATACATACCGACACGCTACAGTGGAAGACACCAAAGCTCTGAGTCGGCGTGGTGTGTGCGTGTGTGTGTGTGTTTTTCTCCCTATTGGAGGATCTCTTCAGAGCTGAGGGCAAAGCACACATCGAGAATTTGTGGGCTTCTGGATCGATTGCACAGTTATGCACAACTTTGCACTATCGATGATGACTCCTCTGTTCCTGCGCGTCGTCTTTTTTTGCTGCTCCTCCTCCTCGAGGTTGTGCTGGGGCATCGCGTCCATCGTCCGGCCACTCTTCTCCCTACCTTTTTTCAGGGCTATGGGTGAGAGGACGGGCGAGAGCGAGCCAGACTTTGCTGATGGGGTCTCTGTCTGCTGGCCTCTTGTAAAAAAAAGGGGGTTTATTACGCTACATTGTGCTCACTTTCCTTCTGCTCCTCGTACAGAGAGACTTTGAGTCTAGCGTGTTCTTCATTTCTCTCTATTATGACTGGCACAAAATGGTTTGTTTGGCGCCGACATTTGCACTGCGTTGACCATCCAATATTGGCGGGAAAAAGAAAAGATGCTGTCAGGTCTTGATCTCCGACAGTGACGCCGCCGTCGGTGTCGGCCTTCTTGTGCCCAGACAGTGCCTGGTTGCTTGCTTGGCACATTTCGGGCCAGGGTTGCCACCTCAAGAGGCTTCCCGGCACTCGAGACTCGTCCCGGAAGGTGAACCGGAATGTGTTCCCGGCCCGGCCAAGAGTGATGAAGTAATCGATGCACAGGTGGAAGAAATAGAGGTGACATAAAAGTGACACAAGAGCGATTCTTCCCACTATTTCATGTCCGTGTACTTTGGCCTCTTTAAGGTGCGGTTGAGAGAAAAGTCGAGCTCTAAAGATGTTGAAACAACTCCTGGCAGGGATATTTTGCTCGCGTCCAATGCAAAATATTCTGATGAGTGCATTTTACGTGTCCCTCAAACGGTCCTTTTTGCGTCGTGTAATGTAACATCAGAGCTCCGTCGTCCAGGCCAAATTTTAGATCAATCCGTGCTTATTATGATGACTCGATTTTTGCACGCTTTGACGTGTTTTCATTTTTTTTTTAATATTTTGTCCGCCCCTCAGCTGAAGGTTCCACGTTTCACGTCAATAACTACAAGCTTGTTGGAGAAACGTCTGTTTAACCGACTACTCTTCTCTCGCCTTGGTCGGATATGAGATAGAGGTCATGCTAGGTTATGCTTGCGTGGTATAAAAAGCTGAAGTATACGACTACGCGAAGCCATGACCAAGTCAGCTGAGCTGTACAAGCATTAGGAGTAACAAACTTTAAAAGCACGTACACCTAACAACGACTCTCTGTGTGATGAAGAGTACTTCTTCACCTGAAAAGTCATTTTTGCTCCGAATAATCTAAAATGATCATCCCTCAAAAGCAACTAAAATGCATGTTTTCCCCCACTAAAGTCAGCACAATCAGTCACCTTCGTAAAGTTTCCTTTCAGCAACCTCTACTTCACCGTTTTGGTATCTAGACTGAAATGAAGGGCAGCTTTTGTTTAGAAAGTAAAACTTTTGTAAGTAGTGCAGTCCTAACTGTTGAGAAACAGAGTCTTTTTTCCTGTGTGATGCGACAAGGTTTAAAGATATCGCCTGGAACATGTTTTGTGGGAAAAACCACTCGGGTCGTGGTTAGAAGATCATTGTTAGTTGCTTTGCAGCTCATTGTGGATGCTTTGCAGCTCTTCAACAGTTAAGGCACAGCCCGGGACGTAGCCATTACCATACATTCATAATCCCCATAAAGTCCGTGAAAAGATACAAAAACATAACCTATTTCTTCTTTTCTATCACCTATTCCGGCAAACCTCTTCACCTAAACCCTCTAAAATGACCAAATTTATTCATCTTCTACCTTTGGATTCTTGTTATGAGACTTCATTAAGTCAAATGTCCGCAAAGAGAAATTTTCAATACATTTGTCCAGAGAAATTACTACACGTGAGTGCACTAGATAAGTTCTGCATCGTAAAAGGATTTCTATGCCATGAGGAGAAAGTTTTGCAGTGATTGTTGAATGGCGATAAGAAGTGATAGTGAACCCAAGTGTAATGTGGCATTTCCTGGCCGCTCAAGTGCAGTGACTTGCAAACAATCACCTTGAACTGCCATCGAAAGGTTTCGTGACTGACACACCAGTACTTGCGTCTGCCGGGCAGAGGTCGGGCGTAACGTGTTGACAAACATTGCTTCTTCAGTATTACCACAGATTTAGAAGTTACACCCAGATGTCCATCGTGGCAGAGCCATCTATTGAATCCCTGATAGGCAGCTTGGAGGCAGAAGGACAGCTTGAGGGGAGGGAGGAGAAGGTGGGGTGAGCATTTGGGATTCAGGCAAGTTGTCTGGGGTAGAGATGAGCAGTCTTCTGTTATTGATGGTGGAATATCCTAAAGTACCCGGATTTGAAAACTCAGACCCCCAACATCACTACTCAAGCTGTCATTCTGCCTCTAAGCTGCCTATCAGGGATCCAATAGATGGCTCTGCCACGCAGGACATCTGGGTGTAACTACTAAGTTTGTGGTATTACAGAGCCTTGGTCGTTCACACAGCGAGCTGTCAGAGAAGACTTTCTTTGACAGTTCACTCACTGCTGTCTACCCCTACCTGCCGCCCTAGGAGAAGTAGGAGAGTGCTGAAGAGAGCCAACATTGGTCCCCGCCTCGACGGGTGCCATGATGTGGTCAGGACCATTCCCGGCGCCTCTTCTTTCAAGCCCTCCGGCTCTCGAGGGGGAGAAGGGTGGACCTTCATCCCCTGTCAATGCTTCCAGTTCTCTCAACGCGGAAAAGATGGACAATATGTCGGAAAGTGTCCAAAACAAAGTGACTCTTTCAGAAGTCAAGCTTCTGAAAACAGAAGTTGTTCCCGCTGCCGTACCAAGAGTCGAGCTGGTCTGGCCTGCCTCCTGATGGCTCAAGTGGGTACTCCTTGCCAGTGTTAAAGGATGGAGTCCCTAAGTCCAGTTATTGGACAAGAGCTTCTTGGTGTTTGGTCGCCGGCCATTCTGAGCCGTCGTATTATACCTTAAAGGTGGGCGCACTTTAAGGTTGGGCGGACCACGCGGTTGCTCGTGCTGCAGGGGCACGAGCTGGACATGGACGCCCAGAGCCAACTCAGCACCACAGAACTGCAGGAAAAGGATGAATGCTCTGGAGAAGGAGAAGCTGAACGCTGAAGAGTGAAAGAAAGAAATCGCAGTAAAAATGATATCAGCTTGGACATCCCAGAGGATGCTGTCGAGGACAATGATGAAAACCTCGATACGGCGCAGAATGTATTTGCCTCCTGGAGGTATCTGAACTGGAGCTGTACGATCTGAATAAAAGAGAAACCTCTGGGGGGTTAGTGGTGACCAAGAGAGCTATAATTTGCCAGAGTAACATCATGTGTAAGATGACTGTGGAACTACCAGCGACTACACATGACGGCCGGGCCCGCAGTGGCAGGGATCATGCATAAAGGGGAATTAGAAAGCGTTGGTAGCCCGGGACCGTTGCAGGCCTGCAGGGTCTGCTTGACTGGATGGGGCTTCTCGGAAAGGCCTTGCACGACAGCAGGGCCCAGAAGAATTACAAAAAGTGGGGGGAGGTTGACTTCTACGAGAGCGATGTTGATGAATTCCTTGACAGAATGAGTCGGATAGAGCGCAAGAGGGTCATGGGTTGAGATGTCTGGCCAGGAGGTGACACAAGCAACAGCAACAGCGACGAAAGTGCAGGTTAGCTCAGCTCCAAAAGGAAGACGGAGACGAACAAACCCAAGATGATGGTGGCCAAGAGAAAAGGAGGCGGTAACAGCAGAGTGAGGATCGTGGCCCCGCCAGTGAGAAAAGAGAGAAAAGAGTGCCTGAGAGAGCGGCCATTGTCACTTGATAGATGAGAAACCTGAAAAAGAAGCTAACAAAGCAGGGTAACCAATGCCAGAAAGTGACATGACAGAATGGAAGACTTCAGTGAGAGATCAGAAAACCGTTACCCTCAGAGGCGAAGAAACCTAATAAAGGACTGTACTTGCCCGATCACATCCGATTGGAATTGCAGAAGGAACTCAAGCATGCTGACGAAGGACAGAACGATGAAGAATCATCTGAGGTTGGAGGAGAGGTGATCGAGGCAAAGAGTGGAAGAAGGAAGAGGATCGTGGCACAGTAGCTGCAGTCACCCGATGATCAGTCCGGCGACGGACGGACCAGTCTGAACGAGAAGCTTGGGTGCTGAATCCACTCAGAGCTTATTCCTGCAGAATTGTGTATGAAGCTCCCATTGACGTGGTCACCATGCCAGCTTTGTGTGTGAGAAACGTAGGAATTGCGTCGTCATTTTGGAAGTGGCACCAAAGTGGTGCCAATGTGAGACCAGGCCCACCGTGGCCCAGCTGTTGTCAGACCAGTTATTGCGGTTCGAGGTAGTACGGGCTTACTTATGAATAAGTGGGTTTGAGCCCACCCCACCCATTCTCACAACAGCGACAAAGCCAGCAGGACATCGACTCGGTCTACTTCCCCCCCTCTCTGTGCGAGGCATTTTAGGTAGTAGCTCACAGTGGTCTTCATAGTTGAGAGCCTGACGTAATGACGTTATTCTTTCCGCATGACCGACGGGACTCCCCGGAGAGCCCAGTGTGCATACGTAATGCTCTCTCGCACGTCAGCGCCGAGCAGAAAATGGCGTCGCAGACCACACTGTCCCGCGCCCTGCGATTCTCGCACACAAAGTCGTCGTCGGCTTTGTTGCAGCACCTCCCCGTTCTGCTGAGTCACATGTACTTCTCGTCAGTGCAGTCCACGTGTCCGTACTTTGCGTACCACAGCAGGTTTCGTTTCCACCACGTCTGAGGGAGGCATCACGCAACAACGCTTTCGCATGGCCGACACGTGAAGGACGGGCCCCATTTGTCATTGGTGCACTACCCGACATTGGCGTATGTAACGTAGCGCGTGCACGGGCGCGCGCACGCAGACACACACCCATACACACACACACACACACACACACACACATACCACTCTATTACGCGAGGGCGGAGAGAAACTACAAACACAATTAGTCGGGACGGAGCAAGTTAAGGTCGTTCGTGCCCCAGATATAGCGAAGAAGTTTCGATAATGAAGAAATGAGGGGAGGATTTTCTTGTCTATAGCAAGATTTATGCGGCGCTTAGGGTGCCTTTTTCTCCCTAACTTTCCTGGATGCCTCGAGAGACAAGGAAAGCAATTTGGCTGTTCCCGGCGATGAAGTATCCAACTGCGGTGCCAACGTACCTTTCCCTTGCCAGGGTAGTAGAATCTTGATCGCATCTCGTGTAGCGAGGGATCGAGCCACTGACACGACGCTACTGGAGTACCGAAATTCACATCCTCGAGGAAAAAGCTTGAGCGGAGAGAGGTGCATCAAATCGTCGCCGCTTCGCAGTCCCGGGCGTAAGCAACTTCCCCAGGGCATAACGTTGCTAGGGCCGCCTCGGGTATGGAATGTGCGCCTAAAATCGGTCACGAGATTGAGACGATTTTGATGCTGGGGCGGCGACCGGTGGAACGGGTGCCGAGCATACCTCGATGTTCTGTCTCTTGATGAAGTCGACGGAGATTTTCTGGAGGGCTCTTGTTCCCCGCCTCTCCCCCCCCCCCTGTGTCCCGGGGGTGACAACCCTCGCACGCACCCCCACCCCGCTACAGGCTCAAGACCTCCAGTTGGGGTGCGTCCCTTCCTCCTGCTCCTCCCTGGCAGTGAGCTACAACACAATTGTGGAGGCAGCACACAACGTCGCTGTTCCTACACAACACAAGGCTTTTGCAATGAGGCCATGTCTTTTACTCCACTTTATTGTGTTCTTACAATTTACATGCAAAAAAAGCTGATGCCCTTCGACCTACAGAAGTTTCGGCCGAAGTCATTGATCACGAAAGTCCCACCGGAAAGGGTTAAACAATGCTGCGTTTTGGCGTAGCCTCCCTGTAGGGAGGCCCTCACTTCGAATACTCTAGCATCAAAATGGGCTCCCGCGAAGCCCTTGAACTTATGTACTTAATCTTGTGTCTTAGTATCTCCATGGCCGTTTGTTTTAGGCTCAGATCCCATCCCAGAAGCTCCCATGGCATCAGATCGAGGCCATTTTTCCCCGCAGAAATTACTTACGGCAAGGACTGATCAAAGAGTGAAAAAGTAGTCCTTTCTTACAAGAGTGACTGAGTTAGAACAGAGACTTTTTCTAATCGTACGTTTTAAAAAAAGTCAGACCATCTGCGTAGCTTCCGTCCAATTTGAGGGACTTTCGCCGAGGGGTAAAAAAGTCCTAAAGTGCATCTCAGCTTCGGTAGTACGGTGGTTTTTGAAAAGAGGTGGAAGTTTGTCCTCTTAAGTTCCTTCTAGTTCTAACCAAGGCATTCTCACGGAACAAAATGAGACTTGATGGCCTTTCTCGTTCGCTAGTTGTGTCGCTAACTCATATAGTGTCATCTTCCCCGCCGTAGTCGTACTTTATCTTTATGGTCCTGCTTTACAGAACAAGATACATTACGTACCTCAGCCGTAGCTGGCGCACAACGTGCATGGACGACATCACATATGCAAAACTTCTGAGTTGTGTCTAAGGGGGCGGTGGCACGGGGAAATATTTCACTGGCATGTTCCGCGGTGCGTTGGGGAAACTCCTATGAGAATCATTGACTTGGGTCAGTCGTGTAGGGATGTTCCCCGGAAGATTAGTGCACCTTTTCGTTGCCTGTTCTGGCACTTGGCCCGTGCATGAGAGGCCGGCGCGAGTTCAAGTCGCAAGTGTGACCCACTCTGGGGAATATTTTGCCCCACGATGGGGGAGACTGGGCGGGATATTCCCCTGTGTGACGCCAGCAACGAGTACCACATCAGCACAGCGTGGCATACGAGCAGACGTACAGTTTGTATTTGCCATGTAGGGGGGGGATAAGCTCAAGAAATGCTTGAAGTTTGCCTACGTGTGTAAGTGTGTAGCACACAACACTTCCGACTCTTCCACAGTCTGCTCGTACGCGTCGCGCTATAACTAGGAAAAGCTGGGTCGCTCTCTCTCCTGCGGGCGCGCTCGTTTTGCTCTCATTCACTCACCAGTTGGTGTGACTCCTCTGACGACCGAACAACGAAGACCTCGCCAATTGCAAAATCTGCGGCAACAGACGCGTCTGTTCTGGCTTGTACGCATGCGCCGTCAATTTGAAGTGGATGCGGAGAGGTCGATTGCTGTCATCTCCACTTGGACTCCCCAAACACTCGAGTGGATGGCAGATATAGCTGTGAACTAGCTTTCCATAGGCGAGCGTTGAATCCTCTTATGCGTCGGGGAGATGTTTAATTCGTGTCGGAAGACGAAGAAGGAACTTTCTGTGTGTACCCACCGCTCCTAGTTCAACGGCTGCCTCGAGGTGACCGAGGTCCCCAGGGAACAGCCCTCACTGATCATCTATGACAAGAAGGGACAGCCAGCAACATCTTTTGGTGTTTCCTCGGCCAAGAAAAAAATCTACCGTACAACGAGAGTGAAGACTTCTCTTTTTTATCGAAGCTAGGGCCTTCATCGCCTTTTCCTCGGAACGTGACAAAACTTTCCCCCGGCTCCGGCATTTTCGGTTTAACTACCTTCTGTGTAGTGTTCTATCTCATAAAAAGATACCAGGGGGAAAAACTTGACCAGGAAAGGCTTCCAGAGGTCAGTCAGGCCTCCCTCCCCCCTCCCAAACACAGGGTGCTTCGGTTTGAACATGGCCCGTGTTAGTTGGACTCATTCACAATCTCTCGTCGCCCCCTCCACAGTCCTCGGATAAGAGGAGGAGGGAGAGGGGACCAAGTTTAACGAGTACATAGCCAAGGCCACCTTGCCTAAGTGAGCACTATGCTGGAAGAAGGAAAGAAGAGTGAGAGCCCATTTTGGCACGAGTAGAAGAAGTCCTACAAAAAAAGGACTTTATTACTCCCACGTCAGGGAAGAAACTTTTGCTCCATCGCTTCACTCTCCTCCCCGATACATTTTCTCTTCGGGGAAAGAAGGAAGTGATGCCAAAGATCCCCGAAAACCTCAAGTCTCCAGCTGACTGGCAAAGTCTTCTCCGTACATAAGCCCGGCGATGTCGCCGCCATTGTTGTCGTCGTGAAGAGAGAAAAAGCCGATTCCCCATGCGACTTAATGCCCGAGGGATTTTCCTGAGACACTCTCCTTCAACTCTAAGAGTGTATCCTCGTTCGTCGTTTTCGTCGTCGTCAAGGTAGTTGATGGGAGCCTTGGGCATACTTAGAACTAACACGCTTACTCTCCCGCTTGTGCCAGCATTATGTTCACTACTTGAGTGCAAGCGAAGACAGCGATACACGACTCATTTCACCTCATATGCGTATACACGCTTCCGAACTCCACGCAGCAGCAAGAGGTGGAACAGTGAATAGGTCTTTTCCCCACACACTTCTCCTTCTCCACCCGTGGCAGTGGAAATTGGCTTCAGCATGAACGGACACTGTGAATGCTACGTGCTACGAATGCTGTGTTTGTTCCATACACCAGCCAGCTGGCCACGCTGAGCCATTGTGCAGGTAGCATGCACGTTGGCTTCAACGCGTCCTAATTCTCCTCGCTGGCGCACCTACTGCCGTACAGCACTATGCAGTACTGGACGCAGTCCGATCGCGTCAAGTATCAGCCATGCGGACGAAGGATTGCACGCATAATCTCTTGATGAAAGCCGACAGCTCTGCTTCTGGCTTACGACATAGTTCCGTGTGCATTCCCATTACTATTTCTCGTATGCTGTTACGTACGTGTCTGGTGAACGCTGAGTATGCGTACTACAACATGCCGTGCACTGTGTAGTGCGTGTGCAAAGCTTCCTAATCTGCCAGAGTGTGGTCCTTTTTCCAGGGGCAATTGGCCTCGAGGCGCCGTTATCAATCTGCTGATTTGTGTTCACCACACATGGACAAATTGGTCTGGGAAGCTTAAGGCTCAAGACTTTTCTACAGCTTGCACAGCTCTTCTACCGGAGGGATACGTGTGTGTGTGTGTGTGTGTGTGTGTGTGTGTGTGTGTGTGTGTGTGTGTGTGTGTGTGTGTGTGAGGGAAAAAGAACAAATGCCAATACCACACCAGAAGCTGAGCCTTGGTTCACTTGTGTAACATAGTTGTGCACACACACACACTCAGATAATGTATAGGTAGAGTAGGTACACTGCTTTCTTTTCTTGCTACTTCTCTCTTTGGATTTCGTCAGAGAGCAAATTTCTATGGGATCCCCAAAGTTTGCCTTCCAATTAAGCACGTACGTAATCGTTCTTAAGTTGAGTTCTTACGCTTTTATTTCTCCTCGACCATCATGATGACGTTGGCAGTCAGGCGTGGCTGCTTTGCTTCTTATGGTTCATTGTTCTTGAGTGGGATGTTAATGGCCATCGGTTCTTTCCCAGAATGCTTTCCTTTGTTTTTGTCCTGAGCACCGACCAAATGGAGCAGAGTGGAATACTTAATTTTATCATTCTCTTATAAAAACAATCGGAGTTGGCGCTCTCACAGCACCTTTTCATTCTTCTCGACTACCTCGCCAAGGATATTGGAGAAGGAGAAGAGACAATTTTCACTATTCAGTGCTGCCTTTTCGGTCCACGACCAGGCCTGCACAGTGGGCCTTCTCCCCAAAGGGGCCCTGATAAAGAGCTCCCCGCGATTTTACGACAAGGACGAAGAATGGAATGAGGACCGCTGCCACACACGCGAAATAAAGAGGAAAAGAAAAAAAAAGAGGACCATTGAGCCATTCTAGTCAAGCCAACGCAGTTTGCTGTGTGTGTGCACGTCGGAAGATTCCGCTTACCATGACAATAGTCAACTTTGACTCTGATTCCGGGTATTCCAAAACCCTGACGTCCGTCTGTCGATAACGAGTGCTCCAATCACACACAAAATTTCAAGAAGCGAATGTCTCTCATAACAAGCCAAAGCGCAGCTCACCAAGAAAGTGGAGAAGCACTCGGGGACTCTCGCTAACCATGGGATTCCTTTCCCTCCTTATCAAGCGCGCGCAAACCCCATTCGGATCAGCAGCAGCGCCAACAGCGCCCCCGCCAGCCCCGTTAGTGCCGTTAGCGCCGCCAGCGCCGCTGAACGCCGCCGCCACCACCATGACTTCATGCAAATATCTTCTAATGAACGATTACAACAACGTCGGCGGCGATTTTCCACCCGAGTTCCTGCAGTCGCCGCCTCTAACTCCTCCGGCGTCGACGACCGGGCCGTCGCTACCGCCTTTTCCTCCCAGGATTAGCGATTATGCTTCCTCAGAACAGTTGCGAGCTAAGGAGGTGATCCTCATTTGCCTAGCGCTATTGCTGCTCGTCTGCTCAGTACTCCTGTTCTTCAAGCATTGGAAGAAGAACTACAGAGACATCAACCAGCTTCCTTATTACGCCTACCTCTACCAAAAGGAGGCGGCTGAGTTCGTTGGCACTGGTGCAGTCGCCGGAGGCGGAGCCGCTGCCACTGCGATGGCCGGCTCTTTACCGCCTCAGCCGCCGTCGTCACAAGCTGCGGTATCTGAAACAGATATGACCTCTCCTAAGAAGCAGACAGAGCATTGGGATCTGATCTCCTCGACTTTGCCTCCAAGGCAACAGCTGCAGCAGCAACAACAACAACAGCAACAAAGACACCAGCGGTTTTATCCCAAGTCCTCTCTTCAGAATCTTAGCAACTTACTCGATGACACCTTAGTGGCACAAGGTCCAGGAGCAGCGGCTGCCTCAGGTACCCGCCGGTCGACGCAGCCCAGGCTGGTGCGGTCGCACTCGGTGCGCACCTACTACAAGCTCAGTAGCGTGGTCCAGCAGGCGGCGGCCGCAGTGCCCACCATACGCCACCACTATCCGCCGCAGTCGCGTCGCCTGGCACGCACGGGGACGGATCCTGCTTTGCTTCACTTTCCCGTAATCCGCCGCCCTGACGGCCCGCCGTCAACGGCTCTCCTGATGTCCGCGCCACAGCCATCTTGGAGGAATCCCTCATCCTTATCTGGAGGGCCTCCTCGACCTTTCCTCGTGCCCAAGATGCGTGCGGCCTCCGACGTGTACGGTCGCTTCAGCAAGTGCCGTCACGACATCATGAGGAGGATCAATAGCGAATTGGAAGAGGAAGACGGACCAAAGCTAGAAGAGCCCAACAATCGAAATTCGGCGAAAAGTCCCTGCCCTTCTCCCAATGTCCAGGCTTATGGCCGTGAAGAGGACCAGGGCCTAGAGCAGCTCCAGTGTCCCCAGTCACAGCTGGGGCAGCACCAGTACCAGGCTCAGCCTACCCTGCCGCTGACATCCGAGCTGAACGGCGACTCCGTCGCGGTCGAGCAGATGACGAACGCCTCTCCAGGTGTGACGACAACAACGAAGAACACGACGACCTGTGGCAGCGTCCCCCCCAGATTGGGGCACTTGGCCTCGCCGTCCTCTTCACCCTCTGCTGACCAGAACAAGATTGACGTGTGTGATAACAAAAGGACCGGCAGGGGCCACAACTCTATCTCGACTTACGTCTAGCTTTCCCAAGAAAAATTCGAACAGACAATGGGGAAAGCTGCCCGGTGGGGGAATTCACGTCATGTTATTTTTTATCCCAGAAAAGCGCCCAAGAGCAGGAGAGAAAAGCCTGAGATGGGCAAAAAATATTAATAATGCGCTGCACGTTTCTTTGTGTTGGTGTAGGAATGGGCGATAGATGTCTTAAAAGAGCAAGGGGAAAACAAGCTTCGCAAAGTGTTTCCCCCTGGCAACTTCTGAAGATTCCATTGCTCACATTGGGAAGTTATAGGTGTTGCTGAACGAGAGCCATGTGCAATGTGAGTCATAAAAAAGATGAGCCACACACAATGTCTCCTCTTCTGTGTCCATAGATCTCCAGTTGTTATGTGCCCAAGCCAAGGTCAAAGAGCAGCATTGCGTATGCAGCGGGCACCTTTTCCCCCATCTTCTTCGCATTCCTTCAAGGATGCTGAGTGCGTTGCTCTCGGTGACTCACACTACAGGCAAACGCGTCTCAGATGAAACGAGCTCTGCGCACTCGTGCCCTCATAAACGTGAAGTGATGCTCCTTAACCGTGGCGTAAAAAGCTTTAAGAAACTCCGCTCTTTACTGCGGATTGGTGAAGAGAGGCAGATTTGCATAGGTGCACATGAGGGTGACGAGTCCATCGCAGGTTGAGTATTGCGGTACTGTGTGCGGCACACCACGTACACGCATGGACACGAGGTCTCTAGGGAGTCAAATGGTCAACAGATTCTTCCGTCAGTGTTGGAACAAGAGCAATTGGAACAAATTTCACTGTGACTCGCTCAAATGATCTGGGGGGAATTGCTCCAATTCACTCCCTAGACGGACATGAAGAAAGAAGGAAATGTCATACGAGCCTGTACAGTTTCGATCCAAACTTGAGTGTACTGTTTACGGAACTGTGCTTGCATGAATGTGTATGTACTACTGTACCGCATGTGGCGTAAAAAAGGTCGGCCTGTTTCAACAAAAATCATTAAGATCTCACACTTGACGATTTTTTCAAAGTTGGGCCCCAGTGAAACTAGAGCCCTTTCTCTCAACTAAGTAATTAATCCTGGTAGATTTGTGACAAATCCAATTTCTGAGTAAGCGTACATCATTACCCTGCAATGAGTTTAAATTTGGGGCTGCCTCGAGCTCGAGTCGTGTCGAGTTCACCTCGTTTTGTCTCGAGTCAGTTTTTGTCTTGATTGCAAGTTTTGAAGAGGACTTTATGCTTACTCTATGAATTAAGGTTCCATGGAGCCCATTTTTTTTCTTATACGAAACGTCAAATGCGAGATACCTTTTTTCTGTCTAGACAACAGGACAACGCTGATGTCGCACACGGTACGAGTCTTGGCGAGGTCGCCAAGCAGAGCCTGTAACCATGCGCGTGCTATGTCTCGGCTTCTGCTCATTTCATCTCCTGTGTGCGTACATGTAATGTGAACAATATAGACGTAGACGCAGTGTATTGTTGTTGCTTCCACTGTACATTAAGTGAACGTGCTGTAACAATCATTGTGGATCTCTCTTTGGCAGCTCTTGTCTCCTTTGGCAGAAAGGGAGACGAGCGACGCGTGGAATTTCTTGGAACGCGTTTTTTTCCACCACTTCCATTCGCTCTCTTTGTTCTACAAGAACAAGCTTTGTTTCCAGCAACTGCAATTTCCTTAAGTCTGCTGTTGTTGCACATTTGTGCGTGCGCTCTGGCAGAATGTGGACACTGCGCGTCTCCTGCTCTCTCATAGGACCTCGCAGATCGGCTAGGATTTCCTTGGAAGCCTGGATTTCCCATTTCACTGGGTTTTTTTGTGGCGCAGACTACGGCGTGCGTAGAGTGACAACAATCCTTCAGATGTGTACTGCATCATGTGTCTATCTACTGTTCTTACTGTGCGTGGTAGCGTAAGCCAGCGCGGGAAGACAAGTTTTATGCTGACACTCGGGAAAAATGTATATGAGGCAAATTTCCAGCAGCAAGAAATGCACCGTATGAAAGAGGCCATTTGTGTGACTGTTTTCAGGGCCTACATAGAGAATTTACTCATTTTCACGCCCAAGTTGTTACCTCCCCCTTTTTTCGGGGGAAAATCGTATTGTGCCGCACGCACTTGTGTGGCCAAACCTCATACGCCACGAATATCGTGTAGGTGGCCTCGGGTGTGGAAGCTTTTTCACGATTCCTCTCCCAGCAGCCTTGTACTTGTGTGTGGCGTGCAGCAACTGCGTGGATCAGAACCTGGCTCGTACTTTCGTTCTGACGACAGCCTGTGGTGGACTTTCTTTTCCCAGCCAGTGGAGAGTCTAATTGTACAACTCGCTGCAGTGAGAGCCCTAAGTACTTGCAAGTACACGTACGTGCTGTGATGCTAATAAGTAATAAGGCTCAGTACTTTCGTTGTCTTCAAGCTTGATAGAATCCTCTCGTCCTCGAAGAGGAATTCTTTTTACCCTTATCCACTCGCCGCACAATGAAATTACGATTCCATCAGACTGATTGACTGGTTGTCTATCTTATCGATTGTAATCATCACTGGCACAAAAAATGGGAAAAAAATGTTGCGCATCAAAATGAATAATACTCTGTGCACCTATTATATGCCATCCATTTGGCACTGGACTGCGCGTTCAAAGGGATGGTGGATGTTTTATCGTAGTAGACGCAGTAAGACTCCTCACGTCACCCCTGAAATTCGCTGCAAGATGCTCAGGCTAGGTCTGGTTGAGTTAGGCTAGATTATGTTTGGCTGGGTAAAGTTAGGTTAAGTCAGGCCAAGTTAGTTTCGGCCTAAGCACCTCCACTTGACTCGGGATGGCATCAAAATTGTTACTCAACCTACTGTGATGGAATTCGATGTATCACCATTCACTTTGGTGCGATTTACTTTGACTCTCTACATTGTCAGTTTGATCGGCTAAAGACTTCTTTTTTTCATGGGCGATATAAGCGGTCCTCAAGAAATCAATGGTTTATGTCTCATAATTCCTTTCACTTGAAGTCCTTTCATACTCACCTTATAGTACATGAGAGGTGAATAGAGAGTTCTACAGACTTGTTCTCTCATTCAAATTGCGGGCAAAGTAAACAAAAATAGGCGTCAACGTCTAGAGAGGAAGAGAAGGGCGTCTGACAAGAGTACTTAATATGAGTGCATTAGTTAGCAAACCACTTATTCGTCTGCCAAGCACTCGTAAAAAACTTTCTTGCTGGAGTCTACGCAGGTTCCGCGTGACGTGAGCATCACTTGGCAACAGATTTTGACGCTCATATATCTGTCACCTTCACAATGACAAATCTGATCATCTGCCTACTGGGGGTGTAAATATTATTATCACTCATCTGTGGAACCTTCAGATTGGAAGAATCAGGCTTGGATCGAGTTCTGACCAAGAGCGCTGTTCAGGCAGCCGCAAATTCAGTCAACAGATTGTGCTGGCTGAATCTGCAGTGCAGCCAGATTATGTAGTGGTGCGAAAGTAACGCTCGCTCCTTGCATGCGGCCATCACATTTCTCCCCACCCGCATGAAAATATGGAAAAAGACGGTGAAAGTGCCGAAGAAAAGTTGCTTTTCATTGAATTTTGATGTTTTCATCAGTCGGGTGGCCATCTCAGTCATGCTTCCGCTATAACTGAAACATGACTGTTTCAGTTATAACTGAAGCATGACTGAGATAAATAGAAAGAGATGAGAGTAAAATGCTAACGTTAGCATTTTACTCCACAAATGGCGCGGATGGAGGGATTTTGATGTCTACGAACGTCTGATGCTTTGCTTATATAAATCTAGTGATGCTCATATCCTTAGTCCGCTCACGCAGAGTGAGACAGCCAAATCTGGACTCAACTTTCAAGTGTCATATATCACGTCGTTTCAATGCTGCAATAATTTTGAAAAACTTCACATGAAACCTCTCAACATCAGCTGTCAGATAAACTTTCAACTGATGCTGTAACCGCAAGCATGAGCCATCCATTCCGAAAAGGGCTAAGGGGGTCCGGCTTTCTGGGTACCGGACTCCATGTCTCCTCAATCACAAGCATCGCTTGATGTGTCGAGGACGACTGTTCGTGCTATCGAGGAGGCTAAAAAAGCTGAGAAGCCACCAAGATGCAGCCTGGTTTTGGAGCACAAGGCAACAGCGAAGCTTCTCTGGATGGCCTGAGGGTGAAGATCAGTGAGGATTGACTGCAGACCAATCGCCGTCCGAAGTGCTGTTGATGAGAATCCGGGCTTGAAGTCCAAGACACTTTCTGACTGATGCCTTCAAGCAGAAGAGTCTCCAGAAGCCCAAAGAGAGTCCTCAATTTCTTCAAGGTGTCAACATTTACTCAGACAAGATGATCTCTACAGCTGACCAAGTCTGCAACAGGAGAGGAGACACAAATCTCACAGCATCATCTCCGGGGGTCAAGGGGGTCATCAGCACTAAAGATCCGGCTCAAGTCATGGAGGTCATTGGTAATGATGGCAATGCCCGTATAAAGGTCACAGAGGGATCAGCAGGGATTTCTGCTACTAAATTAAGAGACAAATGAGGGAGATTTCCTATAGACACATCACAAGTTATTTTCTACAATTTGCCCTTGAAGGGACAGTCACTGTTTTTAAGACAGAGTTCTGCTCTCTTCCTAACTGATTTACTCGGTCTACAAATCATGCCCGCCTTGATTGACCCTAAGATTTGCTCCACATCAACTCAGAAGCTCAAAAACGACTCCCTCCTTTGTTGAAGACTTTTTCCAAGCTGACACTTTTAAAGGTTCCTCGTTCAAAATGTTAGTTTTGCAAAAGCTTCTGTAATACAGTTGATACCTTGAAAGGTCCTGCAATCCAACGTTGAATCTTAAATTGACTGATAGATATGTGACCAAAGTCAAAATATCAAAGTTCCGCTAATTGTGTTCAAAGTTGAACCTCAATGAAGGACAATTTGTTGACAGACAGCTAAGACACAGCCCCAGAGATTCTGCCAACACTTCGGGCTCACCCTGTAAAAGGGAATGAGGCGAAAGCCACATGCACCGCAAGTGCGTGAGCCAAAGGTGCCCATCTTATCGAGCCCCCTGAATAGGCCTGTTGACTCCTGACATACAAGAAAAAGGCGAGAAAAGCAGGCGTGCGAGTGCAAATAATCTGATTTGTGTCTTCACTTACTTGCCTCAAGGCCTGGAAACTTTCTTCGGCGATCACCACCGTCAGAGAGAAGAGGAGCATCTCGTTTGCAGTGTTTTTGTTGGAAATACCACGGAAATAAGATTGTAATGATATGGATGCGCTGCATAAGCTTCTTACAGCACAAACAGCTCGTGCGTCGAATGCCTACCAAGGGAGCTGAATTGTACATGGTGCCCTATTCAGTATGCATGCCATCGCGGAAATGGTAAACATACTGCTATGGAGGCAAAAAATACAGATGACCGAGCCCCCACAAGTGTTGAGTGCTGGACATGTGTGTATGGGACTCACGTTCGGAGTAAGGTGAGAGGAACTTCAGGAGTCAAATGGAGAAAAATTTCACTTAGCAATTTTAATGGCTTTTTCCCCCCTTCCTGCCCTCCTGTTTCTCCATCTTGCTCAAGGAGTCCACACAGAGTGTGGGTTAGTGGCACGTTGAAGGAGGTCATCCTCCTACTGAGGGAGGGGATTATCTCTGGGTCTGGCATCTCCTAGGTAACCTCAAAAGTGTTACATGGCCTTATTCTCCTCGTAATGTATGGTTGGATCCTCCCCGACACTTCTTTCCCTCTCTTCACAGTTCTCACTGTTCTGACATCCGTTTCCTGCTATATTGCCTAAGTTCCTTGGGCCTCAGACCTACTTGCTGCAGTTTTAGCAACATCTTCACCAAGTCCAAATCTAGTTTGCATGCATTGGACTTGCAGGGATCTTAAGGTCAATGAGGACATTAGGAAGGAGACTGTCAAGCACCCCTGTGCCGCTATTGAGGAGTGAACTTCCATGTCGGCAGAGGACAGATGCACTGCTTTCAGCTTCTGCCTCGAGGCCATGTTGACTGCTGAGACCATGCCAAGGAACGAATCTTCACTTCTTTTACCTCTACGAAGTCTCCAAACAGCGTTTTTTCGCTCTAGTGCATGAAGGGTGAGAAACTTATTACAATTGTGGAGAAATTACAAAATTTGCTTAGACACTCTGCACGCTCAGCATGCACGACGGACATCTGACCCTGTTTCTCGTTTGATGACATCTCACTGCCGTTTGATCTCTAACTGCCACTTGTGCCAGAAGGAGCTTCCTACAGGAAATGTGGCGCTCCGCTGATTGAACATCATGCGTGGCGTCTAATGGACTGGGAACTTAGTTGCAATCAATGTCTACGACTTCTGCAATTTGTGTAAGGTACAATCCATTGCAGTTAATGTCAAAGGTACTACGAAGACAGTACCTGTCTTAGAATAATATGCCAAAAACAAGTGAACGTTGGCAGCCACGTTGCACATGTGCCAGAGGTGCACATGCGCAAATGCAAATAAGAAGGTGAATCAACAGCAACGCACCGGTACTTAGCCCTCGACACTGAGAAGTTAATACCACAAAATGAAGTTCTTAAAAATGTCTTTTAGACGATATTTCTTCAGGTCAATCACTTGAAAAACTTGGTGCGCGTGTATTCTCAAATCTCTGATTCTGTTTGACTTTACTTTTCATGAGCTGACTGAATAAAGAACCTGGCAAATTCTCCCAGATCAGCTTCAGCCGCTCTGTTCGAAAGCTTTTTAAGAATGGCGCATCAAGGTCAATTTGAGAGGAAAGTGAAACTACCCATGAGCCAAGCATAAGGGGCCAACTTGCTGGTCACCTGGGCACTGCTGCCGAAGTGCACATTTCGCCAATGCTCCCGGCAGCTGAAAATTGACCTGAGGCTCATTCTTGCACATCCGATACTCCGCAACGTCCACCAAATGTTGTGCGCACCAGGCCGTGGACGTCGTTGAACACATGTAGTACACAGGAAATCCCGGCAACCCTCTTAGAAGTATGTCTTAATAAGTTGCTTGCTTTCTTTTGGGAGAGAGACTGCGAAAATGTGCTCCACTGATTGGGTGACGTTGGTTCGCTGACTTGATCTCGTCCTCGCTCAGCAGTAGTGAAAAGGAGCGATTTCACTACTGATGCACAACGTCTGTGCGCCAACCAACCTTCCGGGTCTCTCTGAAGGGATGTCTTCAACTTTTCCCATTATATCTTTCTGAACAGCATCGAGTGGCCGAGAGCGACTAGATTATGATGAAGTTGTTGGCCGAGGAGCCGTAAAAATTCATTATTCATTCTCTGCATCAGAAGGATAATCTCGTCGAAGCAACAGCCTGAATTGCCAGAACAACTAACGTCATGTACACGTGTGCATACGAGGTGTGATAGGTCCAACAGTTACACGTTGTCGTGCACTTTCTTCCTCAAAAAGTTGAGACAGCTCGATCTCCTTTATTGGCAGCAAGAATAAGTAAGCAGCTTCAACACTGCCCAAAAAGCTATCCTTAGTCATGTTAGTACAGAAGCGTTTCTTTTTTGGAGAAGCAACCGTGCGCATTCACACTAATGCCTTGTAACCTGAGAGGCGATAAGGGCGGCAGCTGAAAATGGACTTTCCTTGTATAGCGTAATATGTGTTTTGCTAGAGACTTGAAACTGCTTACCCACTTCCCTCATACGAGATCACTCTGGCCTTTCATAGCGGAAAGGATTAGTTTAGTTGAAGGAATGAAGCTTGGGCTTCTTCTAGGTAACGAAGCAGGATTTCGGTAGCTAAATTCACGTTAGTGTGGGCTGCTCTGCCAAACACAGTAAAACGTTGCAGGGCACTATAAGCCGCAAGATTAAAGGGCTTTAATCGCACGTAGGTAGTTTCATCCCTCAGTTATGAGCATGTCGATGGGACGCACCGCGACGGCCTCGTCGAAGTGTCTTCAACCAGTGGACTCTTCCGGGTACACCCGTGTGTGTACAATCCTTTCTTCGCCTATGCAAAATAGAATGTTGCTATGCAGGTTGCGCTGATTAAGAGATGTAGAGCGGCGTCGGATCTTTGATTTTCCACTTGGTGAACAGGGTGGCTGAATTTCTGGGCGAATGACAACTTGAGATTCCTCCGGTGGTGCCCACGGAGGACACGGACTTGCGGGCGGACGGACTGTAGCCCAAGGGTAATCGGAGGGACAGAGGCGTGTCCACCTGCGAGGGCCGTGGGAGAAAAGCCATGATTACATAATGGACATTGGTCACATTCCCCGTCTTCACCTGTAAGTTTTCCATGGACTTTGCATCTTCGGGCCAGTTTTTCCTTCTCCGCTGTTGCAGCTGGAGTTGGGGCTGTTGTTGCTGTTGGTGGTGGACACTAAATCCTCTCACAGAGCAGCTGTCGGACTTCTTGTTGCTGCTGCTGCTCGAAGGCCGCGCCCCTAAGCTGCGCCCGCGAGGATGGACGTTGCTCGGAGGTCCAAGAGCGTATGAAGAAACAGAGGTCGCACCATCTACAAGTACAGTGCAGTGTACGTATGTATTGTACAACACAAGAAAGTGCGCATGCCCGATTTTCCTTTCTTTCTTGTACTTACAATCATATCCGATGTTCCTGAAGGGACTACCCAAGGCGTCCTCTCTCGAGTGATTCCTCTTTACTCGGCCCTCCCTGGGGTTCCTGGGACTGATGCCGCCGCAGCTGCTGCCGCCACCGCAGTACATGCTACTTGTCATGAGGAGAGATGGAGATTTTTGCTGTTGCTGTTGTTGCTGTGGCTCCGGAGAGTTGAGCAATCCGTGCATGCCGTGCCTGAGCAGGTCCCTGCACGGTGAGAGGATGTGTTCCTCTGACTGACTGCGTGTGTAGTAGTTGGCACTTGTCATCAGACCGTCACTCGAGTCAGGGGAGAAGGTGCCATTGGTCGACCTGAGCATCATTATGAATTCACGAATCAGGTATCACATCCAGTGCGCAAAAACAAAGTTCAGACACTTGAAATTTGCTCATGCAAAATGTGCTCCACTGTCAGTTGCAAAGAGAAAGGTCAGAAAAGGTGCAAAGAAAAAAGGTCAAGGTTCCTGCCACAATCATGAGTTTTGGAGATCTTTCTAGGAATTAGAAACCAAACTTTAATGCATTTATGCTCCAGGATCACCCACTTTTCCCCCATATGGTTGAGAAATCAAAAGCTAAAAAAATGGCAACAATATTTTGAATTTTTTTTTATATTAAGATGTATTTGGTCTTCTTTTGCATTTAAGGGCTGAAAGAAGAATGATATTAAAGGAGAGAACAAGAAGTGTCTGCCAGTAGATTTGCCTTCTCTAATTTTGACACAAAGTTTCTCTGTTATATGTTCTGTGCAAATGCTCTGGCAACAAGAAGACTGTTTTCTCCCCTAGCGTGGCGAACTAAGTGAAACCTCTGATCACACCAACACAAGATTCAGACGATGCAACTTCATCCAAAAGAAGACCATACGTATCTTAATCGTATGTATAAGGCAAGAACTCCGTCTATTGGTCCGTCTGCCTGTCCGTGTGTGCGTCTGTCACAGGGTGTACTGTACAGTTTGTACTGTGCTGTGCTGCACACGGAGTTACTACATGCGCAACGTTAGGTATTCTTTCGTTTGTTCCTCCGTCTCCGTCTGTCTGTGTGTGCATCCGTCTGCATCGTACAGTACATAAAACCTGTGTAGTAGGCTAGGTCGAAAATTGGAATTCCCCGTGGGTGTCCAAAATTTGTAACCACAAACCATTTGAAGACTTTGTAGTCAAATAAAAGTGAAAAAAAGGAGTTTTAGCTATGCCCAAATGCATTTAAAGTTGCATAGTAC
>JAAUXU010054855.1_pt1 | contig 73297 bp, 71 predicted proteins | sample 7278151 | NCBI WGS metagenome assembly JAAUXU01 (sample SAMN14350113, study PRJNA611818) | marine sediment metagenome | isolation source: surface marine sediment (1.8m) | place: French Polynesia: Moorea | collected 2018-08
CTCACCCCCCCCCCCCCCCCCCCCCTGACTATTGACTTTTTTTTTATTAGATCAGAGAGGAACAGTAAATTCTGGCATGCTTCTATTTTGTGGCCTCTACGACTGCAGATTCTCTTTTCATTTCTTGAGGATATCCTAGGCAATGTCTTCGCTTCTTATGGACCTTCTTTAAGAAGAGGAAAGGCTTCCACCTTTCTTCTCTCGGATCTCTTGGCTGGAGATGTAGGTAGATGAGTTGAAAAACATGTTGAGGACATTTTGCTTGATATGCAAAGAAAAATCTGAGTTAACTTATTAAAGAATCATGTTTGAAAATTAGTTATGCAGAATCCTAATGGGATTTTCATCGATATTTCCTACTCATCTTTACTCACTGGCACGTGTCGTGCCGTAGTGCAGCAGATGTACTACGAACATGGGTGCACTACATGGTTTCACGCCGCGCACAACCCACAGTCCGATAACGGTGAACAGCAGGAGCCCAGCAACGGTTTTCCACATTACGTGGAGTAGAAAGAGGAGCACAACTGTGAGACAAATATCTTCTGTGACTTTACTCGTACACGGCAGTTACGTCGTCGTCGTCGTCGTCGTCGTCGTCGTCGTCGTTGCTTAGGTATATTACTGCAGCCCGCAGTACAGCTATGAGTGCCAGCAGAAGCCAGCTGACTAATACTTGAAATTAGTTGACACAAGTGCAGCTAACGAAGTCTGCTCGTTTGCTTTTTGCTCTTTCGTGCTTTTCCTTTCCGTGCATCACTGCCTCTCTTTACCGGACTACATATATATACACACACGCGCGCGCGCGCGCGCGTGCGGCGACTTTCGGCGCGCTCAAAAACAGGAGACTCAAAAAAGTTTGGGCATGATGACTTCAAGTACAGGTGGCCGCTCTTCCAGGCAGCCATTATCGGGGTGGCCAATGCTCGCTCGCTCACTTGCCTCTCGGGGGCAGAGTGAATAGAGGAGCCCTCCAGAAAAAGGTTGAGGGGCACACGTTTTTACTCGACTCATGCGTGATCACGGCTTCACTTGCTGCTGTCCTTTGCCTGCGGGCAGTCCGCCAATATTGTATTAGTGCATCTAAGCGCGCCAGCGCAATACATCTGTTGTGTGGCCATATGAGCTCTGTTGATAGCTACTGCTCACAGAGTGTACAAATAGTGCCGTTGGAGTAAAAAAAAAAACACACAAAAAATGTGCGATGCCTCATTGAGGGAAACGCACTTTCCACTTTCTTCTGACAAATCAGGTATTATCTTCTCAGCCGACGTATGTGACCCCCTGTTCCTCTGGGGTACATATTTGGCATACTGTCCCTATCGGACGCTTTTCTGACGGATCCTGTATTGAGTGTGTGTGATTGTGTGCCCGTGCGTATGCGCTGAGCGTGTACGTACAGCTGTGTCCGGGTACGTATGCATCCACGCACATACCGTGTACGAGTACGTATGCATGCTGATTTGTTTGTACGTGTGTCGGTCCGTACGCGCGTCTGAGGGTGTAAGTATACAGTACGTGCTTACTCACCGACATTCGATCTGGCGCCAACCTGAATGCATTCTATGCACGTAGAGAAAAAATGCCAGATCGGAAGCGCTGAGAGGCAGCAATCACGAACATGGTTCGTACAGCTCCAACGCCAGCAAGAGATTGTCCCATCTCCCTTCCCTGGCCACATTTTCCAAGCCAAAGCCTTCTTTCTCTTTGACGCCTTCGCTAGCACTGACTGGGGAAATCGTAAAGGAATACTTTACGTCCTACTCCACCGCCTCTTATCTCAACATTAAGAAGTAGCAATAAAGTTAAAACTTGCTCCTCCTTGCCCTGGACGACCGGGACATTAGCACCTGAATGCGTCCCCACGTTTCTCCTTACCGCAATCAAATCGGGCTCCGTCGCAGACGACGATCAAGTCAGATGACCAGCGGACCTTTTCCTCCTTTCCTCCTCCTCCTCCTCCTCCCCGGCCAAGTTGGAGGCAATGATCACTTTGGAGTTGGTGATAGACAGTGAAGAACCTCCAAGGGCCTGATGAACAGGCCCAAGATCTCCTTTTTACGAGCTTGTTTACAGCTCTCTTTCTTTCTATACTTTCTATTCTTACACTGGAGGAGAATCGCACTGCGCTGCATGCGCTCACGACGTCGCGGCTGCCGCGGCTGCTACCTCACAGCTTATGCCTCTGTCTTTCTCCCCCCCTTCGGACTTTGTTTCACGAGGCTGGAAACAACAGCTTTCGTCTTCCTCCGGCCCAAGAAAATCGACATGGAGCCAACAACACAGACCTCGCGCTCTCTCTCTCGGCCCCATTCTCGCTCGCTGGCTCGCTCGCTGGCTCGGTCGCTCTCTCGCTCTCCCGCTCTCCCTCGAGCTGCGCTCACTCGCTCACTTAACGGGAAAAAAGAGCCTCCCCCCCGTTTTGGCCTTGTCCTCGCTCTCCCACTACTACCACTACTACGTCGGCACTACGGACTCCAGCGGGCGGGCGAGCGTCGTCGACTGCCTAAGACTCAGAGGCCGTAAAGAGCGCACAAAGCGAGGAGGGAGAGATGCACGTCGTCTCGTCTTTCTCCTTGAGAGAGCTCTGCTGCCCACCCAAAATAGAGGCGACCTCAGTGAAGGCCAACCAAACCAGGGCCTTTCGCAGGAGGGAGCAGAAATATAAAAACGGAAAGAGCGCGAGCGCTCTGGCAAAAAAAGCCCCGTCGCCGTCGATGTCGCACCCAGCTCTCTTCGGCGGAAAGTCAAGAGACGTCATTATTAGCAATCCCAACCAGGCTGTTACCACAGCACCTCTCCCAGCTGCCCCCCTCCCCCCTCTCCTTGTCCGCGTCTCCCGTGACCCTAACAACACATTACTTCGACGCTGGTACAAAAGAGATGGCCAATGGTGTCACTCATTGGCACTGCTACTGACTGGGGTGGGTGGGGGGGGGGGGTCCACCTTGGATCCTGGTAGCACGGCTCGTCCGCTCCAGTCTTCAACTACTTATGCCAGCCCTGAACGTATGGATGACTCCTCTCGTACGCACATGTGGCACGCCGAGAGCAACAGCACCACTTCCACCGCCAGATGGCGCCTGGTCACAGCCCACAAATCACGACTGGTGGCTCCCTCTGGCGACGAGCCACGTATGGTTGTGCCAGGACATAAATTACAACTATTAATAACAACACCATGTCGTCGTCTTTGTCGAAAAATTGTCGACCAATTTCTACCAACCAAACAAACGACTTTGGATTCGCAAGCTTGAAGCCAACGGTCCTCATTGAGCTTTGAGAGATTTCAAATCCAAGCTGGAGAGGACTGAGCTTCTTTTAAGTTCTTTACAAAAGAATTTACAATCATTCGAACGTACGACATTTGAGGAAACTTGTTGTGGAACACTGTTCACAGCTAATGTCGCGGGCCACGGCAAAGTTGATCGCATAAGTGGGATGACCTTATGAGCGGTAAAAGTAAAAAGAACAACCGAAAATAGGTGAACGCGCAGGATGTTTGCTGTTTTTGCCGCTTATTGTATTTTTCCAAAACGAGGGGAACTGTTTTGAAGCTGCCAAAGCAGCTAAAATACTTTGATACTTAATATTCCCACTCAATTTTATAGGCCCCTAAAAATGACCCTTTGAGTCGTCCGAGTGCCCTTACATAAAGCAGAGAGAAACCATCACATGATGCCATTTTTGAACCATTTCCTGGCACTGCTGATCTCATGAGTGGGTGACCTTACAAACGGTGATCTAATAAGCAGCGAGCACTGTACAAAAATGTAGAGTGTGCTCACTCTAACCGCAGAGCCATCTCACCTAGGGGATCAGCCAACTCGAATGTCGAGACCCAGTTGTGAAACGTGGGGGTAAAGTACTTTACCTCATGCTCCAGCTCTTATCGTGCTGCAAAGCTCTATTTGACCACTCGCTCGTAGAATCCAGAAGAGGCGAGTAAACAAAATACGCCACGTTAAATTATTTACGTCATTTCGTAGAGAAGCACTTTTCACATGATTGTGAATTTGACTGCTCGAGGGGCATTGACGGCCCGAGGGTGGCGAGGGCGGGGCCCCGGGGAGCCCGAAGAAGGCCATGCCCCGACAGCTTCAAAATCCAACGTCGTGCACACAGAGCTCCTTTATGAAAATGACGTTAATAGTTCAACATCACATTTTTTTTTTCGTCACAAGCCTGTTTCATCATTGTCATGACTGGTGCTGTCATCATGGCTGTGCTATAAAGCACTATTCGACAGCAACACACGCTCGTAGTGAATAAAACAGACGAGTACATGAAAAATGCGGGGGTGAATTATAAATGTTATATAAAATTTCTTAGGAACGTGTACGGCACAAGACGGTGGAGAGAAAGGGGAGGAGCGCTGGTGTCAATGGCAGGTGGTCAGGGACAAAGAGTGGTGTGTGGGTGGCAAGAAGAACGTTGCGGACAGGGGAGAGCAGAGGTGTCACCGGAAACCTTTCAGGGATACAGAAGTTGTGGAAAGAAGGGAACGGGACCAGGTCCTCAGACTCGCCCAGTCACACACATGTGGCCCCATAGAAGATGGCCTACCTACTCTACCTCCACTGCCGCAAGTACATGCAGAGTGTCTCAGAATCAGCGTTAGTCAAAATGCCTCACTTCTCTCCTTATGGGAGGACATAATGCTGGCTTGTTCATGATCTGTTATGTCTAAGCAAATCAACATATTCGTGTGTTTGTCTTTGCTCATTTTGCCCAGAGAGAGAGAGAGCGAAACAGCTCTGTGGCCAAAATCACCAGGCGCGGTTTTCTGTTCCAGGCCAAGGGACGGTGGCCAGATACAGTGGACGGCACTTAAATGGATCACTATATAGAGGGGCCAGATGCTAAAATGAGCCAAAGTGGCCAGAACTAAAAAGAAAGCCCTGGTTTTATATTATCACTGGTAAAATGGGCCAGTGAAACTGACATCTCTGATGGATAAGAGGGCCAAAAAGTTGTGATGATGCCGCACAGAATTGTGTGCCGAAGCTGGCTGATGATGTTTCTGGTGCTTGCTTTGCAACTTCACCACTCTCAACTCAGCAAATTGCTGCCGCGTCCTCACTCACGGGTCTGCAAAAAAAGGGCATCTAAACGTTGACACCATTCAATGTCTCTGGCCCAAAAATGCGGAGCCATTTTCTACCCCTGAGTTGGTGGTCACTATGCCCACTTGGGCCGTGTTGCTCTGCCCCCTCGGGAGTTGGCCCGGTGAAGCTTGGTCTACTGCACTGAAAAGTGCTGCTGTGTAATTGGACTGTATGCTACTATTGATCTTGTTTGAGTACTTGATGGGAGGGAGACTCATTTATTACCATCCACTTTTCCAAGACCCACGTGGCTGACACTGATTCTGACGCACCCTGTGCAGCGGATGATACATAAGAGATTATGTTGGATAGGATAACATGATTTACGGCTACAATATAATACGTACTGTAGTTTCCCATAAAGAAAGACCCTATTGCCTGAGCTCCGGTTCAGAAAAGACTTACCCTGATCCTGCAGTCTCTTGGCAGCGGTGAGACCTGCGGGAGGCAGCTTGATGCAGGACACTGGAATGAGTCCTTCGCAGGTCGAGGCTGTAGTGGAGCCTCGCTGCTGTTGCTGCTGATCTGTCAGCCTCGCCATTACCATATCTGGCGACGTCGTCGAGGCCTCAAGCAGCTCTACCTGCTGCCCCTTGGACACGCTCAGCTCGGCCGCGTTGGTGGCGGAGAACTCTTGAATCACCCATGTGGTATTATCACAGCCCTGCAGAGAAGGGGAAAATGAGGTAGCACGTGAACGTGACCGGTATGCGGAATTGAGACGGGGTCTCCAAAGCCAGGCTACGTAATGGCCCCTTCTTCAAGAACAGTTCTCCCCTCCTATTTTTTTTATTTCCCCCATCAGTTTCCACATTAGAGCTGCTGCGCAGATGAGTATGATGTCGTGGACCTGATTTGACCCGATAGCTTCAGCCTTATCGGTTACATTTCCAATGGATTTAAGTGTGCGATTGCGTGCTAGCAAGCATATTTTCGCTCCTTTCGATGGTAATCTGGCGTATAGGACAGTCTCAGGTATTAATGCCAGTCCTCTATGAATGTACAGGTGCTCTGTCATCAAGAGCCAGTAAATATGCACGCACTAAATTAGTACTGTCTAGTATATGCCAAAGCGGTATGCACAAGTACGTGGCCTTGGCGCCTTCTTGGTCCAAAAGCATGCCAAGATGCACTGTTCTATGCATTAATGTGCATAGCCCAGGCACTTGTTTATAATCAAAACCAGAGTGGGTAAATTGAAAGAGTGTAACTACAACACGAGTTCCCAGGGCCTGCCAAAATGTCAAGGCTACTCTCATGCGTAGCGCCGTGAGACAAAAAAAATAAGATTATCATGGTGTATATAGCTCGTACAAGGAGCTGCTGAAATTTTACTGCCAACTCAGCGCAATAAACCTGCTTTTCGACCTTGTTCAGGGCAATCGAAATATCCTGTCCAATAACATTATAAAGAATTCAGTGGAGGTAGACAGTATGGTTGTCTGACTTGTACCTGTAGGTCTCTTGCACTTGCTGATAACAAGCCATAATAAGTTTAAAAGCTCTCCATAGCAACTACACTGCGTTCTCGTTCGATTAGGCACAAGCGATATTTTCATACATCTCCTGATCTAATAATGGGTGTGTTGTGCTGAAATTTGAATCAGGTATGCATACAGAAGTCTTAAAAACACTGAGCTTACTCACTGAGCTACATAAGTAAGTGGGGTTGGACAGCTGATGCAAAAGATGGATACCTAAAACTTGGAATTTTGAGCTCAAATTTGGAGAAAGTCCAGTTCCATGTGCCTTCTGTCTCCACCAAAGTTCGAGCTCAAAATTCCAACTGTGAGTGGCACCATTGGAATGAGCTCTGGCAGTACAGTGCCACAGTACAGTATACTGTTCTGTGGCATAGAAGTGCCAGGACTTATGAAGATGGTGCCACGGTTGGAATTTTGAACTCAAACTTGAAGCAAGTCTAGCTCCATGGGCCTGCTGTCTCCACCTAAAAAATTTGAGCTCAAAATTCCAAGTTCTAGGTACCCATCTTTTGCATCAACTGTTCAACCCCACTTACTTAAGTAGCTCTGCAATACAGTAGGACTGACATTAAATGCTGTGTACTTAAAGTATGTCTAACTGATCTCAGAGGTGGAGCAGGTCTCTCTCCACAGGTCTCCTGTTAGTACCTAAGATTTGAGCTTGATCAGAGATACTTTTATCACTATGTTTTAAAGGCTCGCATATCACGGAAGAACAACACCTCCAAGCGTGGTAATCAAGATTCCAAACTAGTAGAGGAAGATAGTCATCTCCGACTTGTTACAGATTGATTCCTCCTACAAAACTGCCTTGACCGACAAAATTTCACCTCCCCTCGAGCACTCAATGATGAAATATCCTTAAAAGAACGCATGTGCCTATCAAACGAGAACGCAGTGTATGTGTAGATCTATGTACACAGAACACAAGCGGAATCCCCTTACACAGTTGACGTAGTCTTTTGTTCTACCCTAATACGTGTGCGCCCGTGTGTACGCGTCCTAGCGCGTAAGGACAGCACACAATCATGACATGCTCTACGTGTGTACCGCACTGCACTGCATACGCAGCAAACGCACGTATTGGCGTGGTCATTAATCTCGGCAGTATTTGCAATTTTCACTCCTCCCCTGGGCGCGATGCGACGCATGCATCGGAGCAGGTACAACCCGCCGTCGTCTTATAACAGCCACTTATGATAAAGCATGCATGGCCTTGGGTATCACAGCGTATGAAGTTGCTTCGTCGGCTCTTGTTTTTATAGCATCTGCAAAAGACTTCTTCTTGCCTCCATCCTCTTCTCCATCTATCTTATAATGTCGAGAACTGATTGAGGAAGAGGGTATGGAGGAGGGGAGAACAAAAGTTCCAACCAGGAAGCCACTCTGTCTCCTCCCCTCTCTGCGCAATGAAAAGAGAGCCTCCCATTGGAACCCAATTGTCGCAGCTTCACCAAACGTCACTACGGCTTAAGGCGACTGCTAGAATGAGTGTGTCAGCAAATGTATCCTGAGGAAAGAGGAGTGTAGTACGGCCACGTTAACGCTCGCCTATGAGCATGACAGCGCAAGGTACACACACAACATGTACAGAAAAATGGAAAGCCGGGATCGCCTTAGTTACGCTTCACTTGTAGTCTTAGTACTCATGAGTGAGCTGTAACACATAGTAACGGGTCCGTGTATGCACAGTATGAGCACATATAGTGCTATAATTTCTGATAACTTAAAATGAGGTAAGGGAAGAGGATATCAGAGGAGAAAGTGAAAGAGGGAAGAAAAGTTATATTGGGGGGATAAAAGAGGTGTCGGAGGAAAACGAGTAAGGGATCTCGAAGGGAATGGGCTACAGATACTTTCTGACTCGCATTTTGGAGGGTGGACTGGATGGGATCGAGCAGCTTTTGAGGTCAACTTTCAAGTGACTGATGACAAAAAAAAATGACAGACCTGCTTTGTGTTGCACGTAGCTTTGCTCAACTAAAAAGATCCTTATCGCATCTCTTGTCAGTGACTTCCTTTTAGGATACGATCTTTTTCAGGAGTCAAAATTCTTAGAGACACACATTTGGTAGGTCACTCTTTAATCTTTCACCCACTGAGCATTTTGCCTTGAAATTGAAGAAAAACGACACAAACACATAAGAAAAGAAGTCTTGGTGGAGACCTCATAGTTCGTCAGTGTTTGGTAGCGATAGAGTGACTAGCAGCACTTTCATAAGGGCTTCATGATACATACGATCACCGTCGTCTCTTAAAAGTGATCCCACAACTTTGGTCAGGAGGCATTACCGAAGAATGCAATATTGCCCAGGACTGTCACTTCTATATTGCCGTCAAACATCCGGTCCAGTGCAATCCCGTCCATCCTGTACATGTTGTGAAGGCCCAGGAGTGAAGGCAAATATGTACTCACGTACGGCAAGGCTGCGGTCTTACTCCTCAACCATTGAGTGTTTATGGTAATTTCATTTCATAGACGCAGTCATAGCAAGAAGAAAGAGGTAGGGGAAAAAAAGGACATACTATCGCAGCCCACAGAGCCTGCTGGTGCTCTTTCTCCCGTTTGTTGCTAGCTCCGTTGCCAGTACTGGCGTTTGCGTCCTCCGACGTGGCGATGGTGTACTGCTTGGGCAAGCGCAGGCGCGCCAGACTCGCGCCGAAGGAGGACTGGCGAAACCAAGGCAGTGAGATCTTGCGCCGATTTTTTTTCACGCCAACGGCGCTACCAGCGGTGGGCGAGGAACAGCCTGTGGCGACGGGTTTAGTGGGGCTGGCACCGCCACTGCCACTGCCGCTGCCGCTGCCCCTGCCGCCGCCTCCGCCGCCGCCGCCGCCGCCACCACCACCACCACCACCACCACCACCACCACCACCACCACCACCCCCGCCCCCGCCGCCGCCGCCGCCGCCGCCGCCTCCGCCTCCGCCTCCGGGGTCTCTGTCGGAAGACATTTTTCTTCTCAACAGCCCCCGACCATCACTCTGTGTCGCTCACGTTGAAGAAAAAAGCATTTTGAGCTCGTCTGTTACAGCTTCGCACGAGCGTCACAACGCCACACCTGCCTGCTGGGGCCACCATAATACCTCTCCGCCACCAGCCCGGCTAATGAAGGAACATCGATGTCACCACTGCTAAAAGCAAATGCCGCTCGACTGCAGCAACTATGTTTTGTCTACACAAAAGTTACACATCCCGTCTCGAGCTAGCGACGCGCGAAACTATGTCCGCAATGTTCCTCGTCGCCGGAGAGAGCGAGGGCGGCGCCGGCAGCGCGGGAGAGAGTGTAGAAAGACAGGAGGCCCAGGGAGAGGACGAGGGAGAGCGAGGGCACGAGCGAGAGCGCAACACATTCCCTCCCGGCGGAGAACCGAGAGGAGGACGCGGGCGAGCGGACGAGGAGGGGACGAGCGAGCGAGCAAGAGAAAGCGACAAAAGATCGGGGAAGAGGGGGGGGGGGAACTTTAGATGTGAACGCTGGCTGCGTCTACGAGCGCTGTAGCGAGCGTAGCATGCATGCATATGTGTAGTATGCATGTATGTGGGTAGGTGGGGGAAGAGGGGGTTGATCAAATTGAATCAAATAACCAAGGCACACAGACAGAGCATAAGAGGACGGATGCGTTAGCAGCAGCTCGCTTCCTTTCTCTCTGACCTTTCCTCCCAAGATCATTTCAGATAAACGTCTCGCTACAACTAGGATGCTCATGTATGAGCGCAGTCGCATGAGAGAATGAGAGCGACTGACCTAGTGAGAGCAGGTGATTCTCAGTGGCACTTTCCAGTGTATCTGGTATGTCTACAGAAATCACTTTTACACATGAAAGTAGCTTACAGGTACGTATAGCAAAAGCACCTAGTCCTGTAGTGCAGTACAATATCCACGTACTAGTAGAATAGAGGAGAGAAGAAGAAAGCTGCCGCAATCCGGCTCGGTCATGTATGAAATGCTCTACAGTAGTACAACACAGACAAGGATTTTCTTCACCCAGGTTGAAAGGCAAGGCAACAACTCACGTATACAGTCTCGTGTACATCATGCAATACACCCAGAGTGAACCCCACTGCTACCTCTACTGCAATGTCAGAGTCATTAAAGAGCATTAAGATATATCTTACCTAGAACTCTTACTGAGTAAGCACTGTCATTAGCATAATGCATAACAGTGTCTTATGTAGAACACCAGTAACCCAAGCCGACGAGGCGGTTACCAGGGTGAGCACAAGGACGTGCACAAAGAGTGGGAGAGAGATTGTTCTTTTTCCCTCCCTCAGGCAAGTTCTCATGTCATAAAAGTCGTCAACATCGTCATATCACGAGAGGGGAAGGAGGAGGAGCAGCAGCAGCAGGGGAAGGAAGAGAAGGAGGTGGTGGTGGTGGTGGTGATGGTGAAGGGGGAGAACAGGGAAGCAGGGTTTATGGATCTGCTTAATTACGCGGCGCTCGCTGCATGGAAATCGATTAGCGAGCGAGAGGCTGTGAGTAAAAAGCCGCAAATGAGAAAGATTAATGGCCTCGGAGGCCGAGAACGAGCGCGACAGGAGAGAAGAGAGAGGAGGAAAAGGAGGAGGAGAACGACGAAGTCTTGGCCAGAGTCATGGGTGGGAGCAGAGGGATTGACAAGTCACTGTATGTTTCACTCACCCTCTGGTTTTCCGAATCCGTCGTCGTTCCGCTGCCAAATGATGCCAGGGACCCTCTCTCCACGGTCTCGATGCTGCCGTCCAGCGACGCGCCGTCGTCGAAATCGCTATGAGAAAAAGAACTCATGATATCGGAACTTGGCCTCCTGCGCCTGCTGGAGTGAGAGGGAGAGACTAGATGTCAATTCTCCGCTAACTCGTTCTTCCCTTTCTCTTACCGGCTGAATCTGGCCGACTTATTTCCTGTTGTCGACGATGTCTTTGCTGACGATTGGGTTCCCCCGCCGGCACCTGTCCCGCTGCTGCCGCTGACAGACCCGGTGACGGATAAGTTGGGCAGGGCGGTGTTGAAGTAGGTCTCCTGAATCATCTCGCGAAGCTTCTTCACCCACGCCTGTTTGACCTCTAGAGAAGAGGCCTAACGAGAAGAAGAAAAGAATAAGGGAAACTTTATCCCTGTATCGCTGAGTCAGCGCTTTCTCTTCTCTCTTCATGCTTCGTTACCTTCAACACGGTCTTGTTTTCCGACATCGGCGTGCGTCCCGTCCAAATGGCGAACTTGCATTCGTCTCCCTCCATATGCTCGGTCACGCCCATCTCGGATTTCTGTGAAGGAAAGCAGGGTGTCTTTGTATCACAATTCAAAGCGAGAAGGAGCTTTAGCCAAAAACGTACCATCATCCTGGATTTGTATATGTACTTGGTCTTGCCATTGGAGTCCTTCACTTCCTTGCAGATTACGAGGTAGAGGTCGAAGAGAAAGATATGTCTGTCTTTGACCTTGCGGATGAGCTGACGCGAGTCCACCACCTGAAAGCTGTCTTGCAGGACCACTTCTCCAAGTGCCTGTAGGGCAAAAAGAATCCATCAGACTTACGGAATTCAATAAAGTTAACAAGCTTAATGGAAAGTGATGTTATAGGCCTTATTAAGTCCAGTTAACTCCATGTGATTACTCAATTATGGTAGACAGTGGGAGCTTTCTTGATAGAAAAACTGATGATAAGATCAACTTACATGGTGGGAAAGGTCACAGCCCTCAAGCATCGATAAGTGGAGCGCATCGTTTGCCTTCTTGGGTACACTCAGACACACGTCCAAGCCCTCCTTGATCTCCCCCTGCCCTCCCTCGCAACAGCAGCTGAGTAGATCCTTCAGTAGCAACTGATACTTCGTCACTCTCTGGACCGGCTTGATCAGGTAGGCCGCGATTGGGTGCTCCATTTGATAGTGTCGCTGTAGGCCTTCGAAATAAGAGCCCCCGTGCGCAACAAGGAGTTGCGTTGATTGAGGCATATTGGTGCAGTACTTGACATAGATGTCGAACTTGGGAGCCTGTCAGAAAACAGAAGCAATTGTGAGTCAATCGACTCAGTCATTGGACATTTGTCTTCTTCCCTCACCCAGGTAACGAAGCAATGTCCAACGTCTTCCGGCATCGTCTCGTACTTCTCCAGTTCCTTAAGGAAGGTGGATTTGTGAAAGGCAAGAATGTCTTCCACATTTCCAAAGATAATCGCCTCCTTCCCTCTGAGCGCCGCGGGAAGAGAGGGATCCCTAGAGCCGGCAGCTCTCATGGGCTTGAGAAAGCAATTAATAGCTAGCTCTAGGTCCTTGACATACGACCTCTCCGTTTCCAAAAGCTCACCCATGATTAACCTACCGAAGAAAGGAACGAAAGGAGGGAGATAAGAACTATGTAGAAGGAAACCGCTGATTTGGAAAAAGAGGAGAGAAGGATGTAGCACCGGTGTGAGGAAAGTCCCGCCTTTCCTCTCTATGCTCTTTTGTACCACTTACTCTTTTCTCTTGGCAGAGCGTCGTTTCTCCTCGTTGAGTTCCTTGATCTGCTTGAGGTCGTCTGCGGCCTCCAACGCAGCGTTTTCCAGGGACAGCAAGTCTGTTGATGAGGCCTTCTCATTCTCTCCGGAGCGCTGAATGCCCAGTGTCTGTTCAAGCCTGTCTCTGTACTCATCCATCCGAGTGCTGAAGTCTTTGTAAGAAACGTCCACCTCCTCCACCCACTGTTTGATAGAGGGAGCGTGGGCGTGACCCTTGTCCACCAGTGTGTCAGCGAGCTGCAACAGCAGCTTCACTTTTTCACGCGTTTCTTTGGCCTTCTCCTACAAAAAAGGTCAAGAATGTTTCCATTCTTCCTTCTCCTTTCTAAGGGTTTTTTTTGCCCGCGCAGACTTTCACTTCAGAAAGTTTGAGGCGCATGTTGTCCAAGCACACAATAATTGCCTGTCCGACAGACGTCAGTCTGTTTACCAGGAATATGGTTCTAAATAACACAGTCCTTCAGAAAGAGAATGAAGAGAAGTAGAAGACTTTCTGAAGCAAAAGTGTGCGTGACAGTAAATGAGAACCTCTTTACTTACCTTAAAGGAGTTGTGTTCGGTCAGCAATTTTTCCGTTTCCTCGCGGTTGGCACCGACCTTGGTGTGCGTGGAGAGGTAGATGTCGCCCTCCTCCTTGATCCAGGCCAGCGACTGTCTGGCGGAGCGCTCAAACAGACAGAACTGCTGGTTCTGATCAAGACGCTTCTTCTTCGCCGTCCAATATTCCAGCACTCGATTCTCCTGCGTCAACAACTTTTCCAAGATCGCTAGAGAAAGAAGGCGATAAAAGGAACAAATATAATAATCATCTTCATCTCTCAGTTTGTTTGTTTTTTCTTGTCACCCTTGACTTTGGCTTCAGGCCCTCGGAAGGTTGATTCGTGGGCAAAGTACTGCATGCTGCGGTTGGAGTACTTGAGGAATGTCTCTGCTGTGCGCCTGGCGAGCGTGCAAGCCTTGAGAAAGGCCTCCTTCTGTTGCTGATGCTTATTGATAAGCTGAAGTATCAGCGCAACTTTGTCGTCATTGCCGGACTGGCGCCCACTACCCCCACTCATCCAGTCGTCTTCACGTTTGTACTCACGCTCCAGGCTGTCCAAGACAGAACAGACCTGAAAATTTATCGCTTAATATTAAAGCAATCGCCCTTATGAATGTCCTGTACCGCGTATACACATTACATAGTGAATGCTTACCTGTTCAGCGGTCTTGTAGAAGTTGAGGCTGGCAGTGACAAGTTTATGTCTCTCCTCTGCCCTAGTAACAAGTCCCTGCCATCTGGTGGTGACTCCGTCAGCGATCTCCTTCACCGACTTTGGGTCGTAGTGCTTGTTGGTGAGGAGAGTCTCGGCTCGCTGGCGGACGTGCACGGCAGAAGCATGCGTTTTCTGCAAATAGGAATATCAAAGGGAAAAAGCAGATGAAAGAGCGCTTCTCACATCTCTTTTCACTTACCTCAATGGCGGTTTGAAATTGCTCATGCTCTTTCTTTAACTGTTCTGCGTCTTTGAGACATCCAGGGATGCTAAATCCGGCGGTAAGCATACCTTCGGCGCTCTGAATCCAGCGGATAACCTAAAACGCGTGCCTTTAAGACAAACTGCTTTCTTTTTCTTCTTGAACCTTTTTGTACGAACCTGGTTAGCATCGCTCTCGAACTGACAGAGTTGTATGCATTGCTCCAGCTTGATTCTTCTGACAGCGCCCATATCCTCGATGTCGATCTCACGTTCCTGGATGTATTCGAGCAACACCTGTACTCTAGTTTGCCCATCATACTGGCTGTCGGCCATCAATGTGACGCCGGAACTCTCAAAATGCTGCAATGGAAGTGAAAGTCGTCAGTTCTTTCACAGTACCAGCGCTGCCCTTTGCCTCAAAGCGGTAGATACTGGGCGAACATGGGTCACTGCAATTGTACCTGCAGCAAGTCTTGGCCCCTCTGTGCCACCTCCAGCGTGGCCGTCTGGATATGGTTGACATGCTCACTTAGGTTCCTCAGCTGCATCTCTGCCTCTTTCAAGTCCCGGGGGATATCGGCCCCTTGCAGTTGCTCCGCCCATAGCTCGTACTGAGACGACAGCTGTAATATGAAAGATGGGGATAAAGAAGAGAGATCATCCCGGCAGGTCCTTTTCCGCGAATTTTGCGCGTAGCCATCTCATTAGTCATCAGTCACATTATTCTCTCACCTCGAGAGCGTCTCGCTCGAAGAGCCTCAACTGAAGCCCCAACTCGAGTCTCAGCTTTCTGCTGGCCCATCCCTCTGCCAGTTCCTCTCTCTGAGTCGATAAACGGTCCAACGTGTTCTGTACAGATGAACACGAGCCGGAAGTGTCACCGTCCACCCGAGACCTTGAAAGAAGAGGTCTGGGTTGGAACTTGAAAGTCTTCCATCAAGGAGTGACGTTCATTAGGACGTAGCAAGAGCATCAATCAAAGCTTCTTTAAACTCTTTTCAGGGGACTTTCTTAACCCCTGTGTAGTTTTCCTTTTTTGAAAGGCCGCCGCCGTTTTCCATTAGTCATTCATTAGCGAAACAACAAGCTTTCTCTGCTTCTTCCCCAGTGAGCCTTAGTATTACGGAGACAACCACATACTTTAACTCCTCCAATAGGGTCTTGCCCTCGGCGATGGTGCTGGCAAACGCATCTAGAGTAGACTCGCGCTGAGTGCTGAATTGTTCTATCAGTCGCTCAGCGCCCTCCAGAGAGTCGGAGACCTCCTCGCTTTGAAGTTCCTGCTTCAGCTCGCTCAGCCAGCCAGATAGCTGTGAAAGGAGAAAAAGAAAAAAAAAGGCTTTATTCCTTTCGCACACAGGAACAAGATGCTGTCAGTTGTACTAACCTCTTCAACGTGCGAGTAGAATCGGATTGCATGTTCCAACAGCCGACGCCTTTGTTCCACCCTCTGGGCGAAGCTGGATATGTGCGACTCCAGCTCGTGCGCCACGGAATAAATGTCCTCGGCGTTGCACTCGCCTGTCTGAGCCAGCTCGGCTGCGGCCGCCAATAGCTTCTCGGCGTTGGTGTACGTGTTCTAAAACAGAAGTGCAATTTCATGCCCCATAGCTCCGCCTTTATCGACTTGTTTTATGTTCTCGCCTATGTACACTCTACTATCTGACGGTGTTGCCACCAGAATGCGTATGTAGTCATCTTGTACATGGGAACCAACTGCAAGGCTGCCTCGGCGCGTGTTTATGGCGGGATCCGCGAGTGCGTTGTGTTTTTCTGAGGAGCTGCATCTCCAGCTCCCAGAAGGATTGGGGCTCCCACAATCACGCGCACCCAATCAAAAGAAGGAGGTGCCACAGCTCTCTCGCGTTCTATTCCTCTGGGATGAGCCACTACTACGCACCTATTACCTATAAATTGTAGTACGCCAAAGGGGGAAATAGGAGAGGAACTCTGGAAGTCCGATACGCAGAAAGATTATGTGCACACAAGGCCACAAGATGCTCCCTCCCTCCTCTCTTTGGGGACGTTTCAATTAACCTTCGCCAAGAGAGCCAACTCTCCTTTCAGAACCGCCTCAGGATGTTTTTGTGCGTGCCTGCTTAAGGGAAAGGTCTAGCTAGATCCACTATAAGGACGTACTACAACTTAAAGGCTCTTAAAGCACCAATCAGGAAAGGGGAACATTTTTTATCTTGAACGTGTCCTAAGGAACCGCCTGTAGATGTCACTTCCAGCTAACAGTACACAATTTTGACTGGAGTCCAATGCACATCGTTTTCCAGTTGGCTGTTCAGAAAACTTATCGAATTAGACTGCACAGATCTCGATAAACGGAAAAGAATTCGAGACGGCCTAAAATTCAGCACGGCAGAGCTGAATTTCTCTTCTGATAGATCTTATTAAAGGGAGCAACACTGCACGTCGGGGGACAACTATGTCTTGTCAGTACCTGAAACTAGACCTAAAAAGTGTAGTTCAACTATTTCGACAGATTTCGTGTGGACCTTTTTACTTGCTTTCCAGATGCCGAACTGAAGCATTGTGGTCAAATGTAGCCTCGTCCTATGGCCTTCCAAAGCTCAGAACCTTGTTACGTACCGACCTTGTGTAGTGAAACTTGATTCCACGAGAGGGGGTCAATTTTTTCTTTTTGAGAACCATTTGACCTCACCTTCACCATATGGCATTAAGTAACAAACCCAAGATGCACTCAGCGAAATTCCCAAATTTTCGTTTTTTGGTCTAACCTACTATATACGTCTATAGGGCCTCTCTACTCCAAAGAAGACAACTATACTACTAATACTTACTATCCTTCTAATGCAGGACAAAAAAAGATAGCGTGGTCAGCTAGTCAGCGGACACTGGGAACGCGCTAGAAGACCAATAACGCGCAAAACGACTGTGCTGTCCTTGAGAGAATGACCCCACGAGAATGACTTTCCAGTTGCTGCGAGGAGGCAGAAAAAGAGGCAACCATTTTCGCTGCATTCCCTTGCTAGTGGCGTCTATGTTCCTCCCCTTCGGCGACACAATTGAATTCGGCAGGAGAGCAAGCAAATGGAAACTTTTTCCGCGCTCCCTCGCGGCAATGGAAGTCACAATGAACTGTGTGCAGTGTGTAAAACCGACGAAAGTCAAACTTTCTTGCCCCTCGACCACGTCTGTAGGACTTAGACTAAGGAGCCGATGTGTCAGCGCTAGCGTATGTGCTGCTTGCTTACGTGTGTGCGTGCGAGTGTCTGTGCGTTAGTCCTTAAGGGCTTCACTGGCTCGGGTGCTGGCCGGGTGTTGTCACGATTGACTCGACTAGCTAGCGGGCTCCTGATTAAGGAGGCCTCATAATAGGATTACTACACGACGTCAAGAAAAGGGGAGAAAGTAAGAAAAGGAAGGTGCTTGGGTGGTTGCATCTGGACTGACTTCTGCCAAAGCTTTCACAAACCATAATTTTCTATCTCACTTTTCAACTGGTGAGCACGAGACTGCCAGGTCTGGCTCTCAAATAAGGCAGGCCATTCTTTATACTACCACGGTGTTGCAACATCGCCACTACGCAGTATAAGAACCCTGGCCTCACTGAGAATCCATTGAGATACTGCTTATATACAATTTAAAGCATAAAGGAGCTGGCTCGCGCCCGGTTGACCTGGTGGTCCCCCTCCTAAGCTGGGCAGCTAACAATCCAAGACTTTTCGAAAAGTGAAAAAAAAACTTTCTCCCTCGATACATCTCCCGCACATCTAATTCTTAAAGTTCGTTAGATTTAAGTTAGACTATTTAAAAACTTTTACATTGCCGGAAACATTCAGAATATCTCGAAGCATCTATAAAAGCACAACAGCCGCTATATCAGGCTGACTTCCATAGTTGAGCGTGGTGGCTTGCATGTACATAACTAGTACATACACCCGTATTTTCACCGACCTGTACAACTCCTTCGAAGGTCTCGTGACTTTTTTGATAGGCCCTGGCCTTTTGGAGGTTGCGCCCGATGCCGACGTTCTTACGAAGAAAGACTTCTCCATGGTTTTGCAACCAATCCAAGACCTGAAGGAAAACGAAAAATTGAACAGTCTTTTTCTCATCCCAGCCTCTTGCACATCAGCGGGAACGGCGACGCGGAGATTGCTCCAAGTTTAAATCGAGCTTCTTTCTTAAAATGCATAGTCCAACTTCTTTTCTTCACCGCTTTGAAAATTAACCATTAGCTTCCTGATGCCGGAGTCACATGCACACATGAAATTTCAAAGCCCCAAAGGCACGTGCGACTCGGCCATTATAGCGGTGGGTTTTTTCTCATTGGCCTTCTGTACGAGACATCGAGAATGATTTATTCATGCAGAACTACCTGCTTAACGTCCTCTTGAAATAGTCTTAATGCGAGTCTTTGGTGCAACTTGATCTTCTTGGCGTGCCACTTCGCCTCCAGCGCTCTGTGATGAGCCAGGATTTCGTGAATCACGGCCAACACGTGGCTGGCACCCTCGGAGTAGTCAGCGGCAGGGTCTTTGGCTTCCTAAAAAGAAAAAAAGACAGAGAGAGTTTTAGAGCAAATAGAAAAGAATCCTTCTCTTTAAGTAGAATGGCGTGCTGAGGACAGGACATACAGTAAGTGCGCAGTAGTAGCAGTGTTAATTTTTCATTAGGCAGGACGTACAGAAGTACCACAAGTCTTCATTTTAGTCGCATGCCATCTCTTAGTTAACAATCCTCAAGGAGGCACGTTGTCGCAGTCGTGAAAAAGCTTACAGAATTCTCTCAGACACAGCAAGCATCTCAATGGTTGTTCGTAGTGAAAGTAACAACTTGTGCATGTGAGCAATCCTCAGAGTACAGTAGTTTATACTAGCGCTGAATACTCTCCTTGTGTCAAGTCTGACAGACTCTCACAGTTAAACAGGCAGTGTGCCCTAGGGTGATTAGATGGGCATCACCTGAACCGTTATTCTCCTGACGGATTGTTAACTACTGGCAAGTTTTAAGCAATGTGGACTTTAAACGTGAGTCTTCAGCAGCAAGCACGCCCCTCTGAACAGGGTTCCCAGAAAGACTTCCAGGGACCCCATCCGAAGCCTGATGCTCCACTGAGACCTTGTGACATCATCTTGCCATAGGCAGTCGATGATGTCTACTAGTCACAGCTGGCAGGCATTGTTAGGCTTGCTGACTTTGCGGATAAGTGGAGTCTTGGCTGCGAACGTGCAGGGAAAATTTTTGCTTTCTTCTCAATGTGATCCCGGGATTCGAACCCAAGTTCCCAGCATCAAGAGGCACATACTTTGCCACCGAACAGGCAGGCAGCTCTAGCATCTGGACATTACACGCGTTGGCATTTAGGAGCAAGGTATGAACGGAATGAGTTCTACTTGATGAAACGAGACTCCTTGTGCCAACTTGTCACAACCTACGTATGGGCTGACTAACCTTTCTCTTGTACGGACACCCAGCACTCTGGATGAAAGGAAAAGAAAGAAAACGTCAAAATTCAATGAAAGCAAAAAAAAGTTAAGGGGAGGTAATTTTTCCTTACGTGTTTCCTGTCGTCGTTGGCCTGATTGGAAAGTTGGACCAGGTGGTCTAGCTGGTACAAAAGTTTCTTCGATGTACTATGTACTTCAGTGTACGACTGGCACATGAGTTCATATAGCGACTGGTGATGGTGGATAGACGACTCAAGGGATGAGATCTCATTCGAGGAGGCAGCAGGGGCGCAGGTGTCGCACCCTTGACTCCACTTTGGCACGTTCTCTACGTACTGGGAAGAGAAAAGCAAGTTGAAGAGCGATTGGCATTAACACGTGATGAAATTATTTCTATTCATCCCCTCCTTTTTACCGTTATTCTTTCAAACCTTATTCAACTATTACCTGTTCGGCCTTTTGGTGAAACATCACTGAGAGTGCCAGCACTGTGGTCCTCTCATCAAGGCAGCTGGCGAACTCTTTCCAGGTCTTGTCCAACCTGGCAGCGACAGCGCGCACGTGCGCTGACGCATAGTGGTTGCCTTCGATCAGCTTTGCTGCGTCTGACAGAATCCGGTTGATATTAGAAAACACATTCTGGAAATGTAAAAGCTCGCACATGAGTTCCTGACGGCCTAAGCAGAGAGAAAGTAAGTAAGTATAAATAGGCCTCCTACGTTCGATCCTGCAGTGAATCTCCCGTGCTCTTCCTGGAGCACCTTAGCCTCCTGGAACGAGTGGCCGATGGAGACGTAGTTAGAGGTAAACACGTCGCGATTATGGAAAATCCAGTCAAACATCTGAAAGAACCAAAGTCAAAAAGTTTGAGCTGAGGAATCATTAGCGCGCATACGTCGTGTTTTAGTAGCACTTGCTTGTTGGCATAATTGTTCATGTCACTTTACCTTTTCACAGTCTTGCTCAAAGAGCCGGAGCTGCAGGCACTGGTCCAGCTTCGACTTTTTGATCTGCCAAAGCTGAAGCAATTGCTGCTGTCCCGAGTGGACCTGGTCTAACAGTTGCATGATCTGCGGGATGCTGCTCTGGAGATCTGCATTCGATGTCATGTTAGATGCGCTGGAGTCTCGGCCGGAGTATCCGGAGTCGTAGCTGTTGCCGCTCTCGCATGCTGACAGCCTGTAACAAGAAGTACAAATCAGCTTAATTGGAATGTCGTTGCATTATGAGAAATTTGAATTCCGTGACGTCTGAGATGGGATTGCAAAGTATTAGCAGGGTTCTTATGAAGATCTCCGCAACGTTGCTCAAATTAAAATGTATGTTGGGATCGATCAATATTATCATTTCGTCAACCTGGAGAAAATATGAATAGATTTCGAGTTTTTAAAGGTTTGTACTGGATGCATTTCTCATTGCGTAACACTTTCAAGCACCTCCATTCGCTACAAAGTCAGTTAGAGGTCTGTAATTGGATCTGCTTCTTTTTAACACCTGCCCGCTAATTCTGTCTGCCTCCCCTTCTCTGGTTATGCTCCACTTGGCTGCGTAACGAACGAGCAACACCTGAGCTTTTGGAGCGAGCGAGCGTTGCACCCTTCTCGCTCGATCAAAGAGGGGGTGGCCCAATGAATTATGGGCGCGAGGGGGAATTTTAATGAGGGTACTCAACTCGCACCGAGGACTGTGCATGCACGAGCATAAGGGGTCGGGCATCTGAGTTACTTCCTTTGCAGTACGTAGCAAAACTGATCATAAATATTGCGATTTCAGAAAATCTAGGGGGAAGGTGTGAAATCTGGCTTTAGGTTGCTTTTTTTTCTCTCCTGTTACCTCTGCAGCAGCCTCTGTCCGGTGTTGTCGATGTTCTCGACCGGGACCTTGAGTATCTTTCTCTTGACTTCATTGTGCAAGTCCATTGCCTTTTTGGCTCCAGACACGTCGTCGGCGAAGTCGTTGTGGTTCAAGTCTTCACGCATGTCTTCTAGCCGGTCCAACAGATCCACACTTTGCCACAAGAAGTCTTCCAGGGCCTATGAGGTCAAGAATCGTTAAAATAATGGGTAGCACTAGGTGCTCCGTGCAAAAATGCTCACATTGTACTTAGGATAAAAGCAGTTGCTTAAGGAGAATTACGACTATCCGGAGTTTTTTCCAGAACAACGTAGCATTTAATGAAAAAGTACACTATAGTAATTACTACTGAGTGTATGTACGAGTGAGGCACAGGTCTGCATTATCGGACGCCTACGTAAAAACACTTTTTGGCACTTAATTTTCGCTCTCCTACATTCTCACGTTGAAGGTGCAAAGGAGCATTATTTTCATCAAACGCTTATAAACAAACAAGAGAGCTCCAACTCACGCAAAGATCACTTACACATCTCAGCTCTATCCACGTTGAATGATCGTAGTGTAGAGATCCCTCTAAATCGGCAGTGAGTTGCGAAGGATCGATGGTCTTGTGCAGAGTGTCCAAGCTGATCAGATTGGTCTAAAGAGAGAGAAATACCTGTAAATCACCCACCTGGAGATAATATCAATCAACAGTCACTGAAGAAGCAGAGAGAGAGAGAGAGAGAGAAGCTCTTAAGCAACGAATATCAAATTTCCTGTCCAAAATGCGTCCAGTAGGAAGAATGAGAATCCACTACCTGACATAAAAAAAATTGTAGTCAGTTTTTCTTCGTCCTTTCTTTCATTCTTTCCAAAAAAAAAGTTAGCAAGGCCAACAAAACTTGGCTGGTTTCAGGCATGCAGTCAGTCAGGATAGGGGGACGAGGATAGGGGGAGAAGTGAAATTGTGCCTCTGAACAGCACCAATGCACAAAAGATAGAAGGAAAATTTGACGAAAGATGAGGAGGAGGACACACAATTGATTGCTCATCAGTTCTCTGCCTCCTCACTCACACACATGCACGCACAGCAAGAGAAGAGAGATTGATGAGAGGATTCTTTTAAAGGGGGAATAGTGCTGAGAGAGAAATCTATCATAAAGCATGTGTATTAGGCCAGACCAATAAATGAAATTCTTTGAATTTTGCTGAGTGCATCCTAGGTTTATTACCTAATGCCAAATGGTGAAGACGTAGTCAAATGATACAAAAAAGTTTTGACCCTTGCAATAAGTTTCTCTACATAAGGTCAGTCCGTAACAAGGCGTTCAGAGTTGGAAGGCAAAGCCAAACTCACTTCGCTTTCAATTTCATTCAACTAAAGAGCATCAGTTGAGCATCTAGAAAGTAACTAAGCAAGTCTATGTCAAGTTTGAAAGGTTGATCTAACATGCTTATGTTCTTTGTGTATAATAAGACTTTAAAAGCACGGTGGAGATCCAAAAAGTGATCAGTTCATTTTTTCGTTTGACTGAAACGTCTTGAAAGAGAGTCTTGCACGAAATGCAGCCCGCCGCAATAGATAAACAAATGGTTTAGCAGAATATACATATTCCCTGTAAGTTCAGCGCACCTCAAACTTGTATTTTTGACTCCCAATACTTGTCCTCTGCTTCTGCCAGAAGTTGTCTGGCTTGATAATATAAGCGGTGTGGATCTGCGCGGCGAAGTACTCCTGCAACACCTTGAGGATGGGCTTCACCGTCGTCCACGTCGACCCTCGCATGTCGATGACCACCGAAAACGCCAACTCGCGAACATCGTCACTGTAAATAAGAAAGAGACTCAAAATTATTTCTGCCTCAGGCCTTTTCTTTCTCCCCTTCCCCTTCGTTCTTCGAAAACTCACAAATTAGCGTCAGTTCATCCTTGCAAGCTCAGCAGAAGCAGCCAAATGCGGACAAAAAATACTACTACAGAGTCTTTACTGTAATACAAAATCCTACGCAGTAGAGACCGAGGTCTACGGCTCGGAGGGGGCATGCTGCACCAGCCACAAAATTTTGCGGGGCGTCTTCTCTGCGCAAATTCGCTTGTCATGAACAAGCGGGCGATGCCTCTTTCTCTCTCTGGATTTGACAGTTTCCACATTAGCTGCTGGGCGGGTGCGATAAAAGTAGCTGGAGCAAGTGGCACGTAGGTTAGACGTGTTCTACCACTGTATGCAAGCAGTGGCAGACATCTGTGCATGCATGCATCTATGTACGTGTATGTACGCACGCATGTACACATGTGTGAGAGAATGGAATGCCTGTACAAGGCCGGGAGGGGGGGGGGTCAGAATTAGCTACTCAATTTTGCCAGATTTTATTACGCCGCCCATGACTTGTGGTTGTTCAACAAAATGGTTTCTGCGTCCTAAAAGCTAATTTCCATCGAGAAATGGGTCACGTAAGCCTGGGTATGAGGAGAGGGAGACCTTGCCGCAATCATGGATTCGTGAGTGAATTAGGGGCTGCAAAGCGTGACGAGTTTTAATTCCTGCCTGGTTCAAAATTTTGAGTTTTCCAACTCTTTCCGAATGGTAAAAGTGCCTCTCCCACTCGATAATAGTGAGGAAGTGCACCTCAGCGTGCCAAGGCAGACACTAAGCTTCGTTTTACTTATACAGGCAAATGTAGCAGAGGACACTTAGCAATCTAAGGTCGAATGAATTCATCATGCCAAAGCTATTTTTTTTTTTTTTTTTTGCTCCCAGAATGTGCAAAATTTTGTAGCAAGGCTAAATGAATTCATCATGGTAGGAGGACCCACGGTCCGATCTTTTCCTCGGCGGCGCGTACATGCACGAACGTGTATGTTAGCATGCTCGCACACCTCTAAAACTATCCTAACAATCGCTCTCCTCCCTCTGCTCAGACGTTTTGCGACAGCCTTGAGATCTTACGAGTTACAACTGCCAGTGAGAGGTCAAGAGGTTGATTCCGAGACCCGGAAGAGAACGGGTCACGAAAATTTGCGGTTAGATTTTGTTGGAGAAATGCATCATTTTTTCCGTCTTATCTTTTCCATCCGTTTCACCATGCATTGAGACATCATAGTTGGACCTGACTACGTAGTCGAGGTGCTCCTAGATAAGAAGACGGCTAGCGTGTTATTTTCGTCTAAGACTGTGATAAGCTTAGAGTGCAGCCCCGTAATATAAGCAAGACATAAATTGAGTGAAACCGTAAAAGTCTAGATAGCAGGAGTCACTATGAAGTGACGTCGTGCTAACCAATGAGCACACATGGCACGTAAGTGATCAGTTGAGCAACAGAACCTGAGAAGAGAAATACTTGTCCTCCATTCTTTTGGCGTGATAGTCACCCAAAACGCCAACAGCGAGGCAAAGTCAAACAAAATGACAAAATTGATGCCTGTCTGCTACTTTCGGCTTTGGCCGAAGTAGCAGATCGTGTCTGGCTCCAGTGCCTGAGGGGCGAGGTCCTAATGAACAGGCGCGAGCAAAATTGATCACCTGGTCCAATAAAAGATGGAACGAGCTTCTTAGCCGACACGATGTTAATCTAAATGCTTTCAAGGAAACTTCTTGTTCGAACCTCAATTCTTTCCATGTTTTCCTCCCTCCGAGATCTGAAGCAGCTGGCAGGCTTTAGGAAATATCCCCTTCCCTTAGGAGGTGCATTTTTACCCTCGGCCGCTCCTAATTTCACCCATTATATAGTTTGAGCGACATTATGGGCGGCTTAAGCACACACATTATGCTTGAAATCTCGCCAGATCTTCCACTCGATTTCCCCCAAGGTCTCTATAAGCGCTCACTCGCAGCCTCCTTCCCTAATTCTCTGTAAAAGTGACCGACATGAGCATGCAAAAAAGGAAAGAATCGCGCCTTGATGGCTCAAAGAAAGGACCATCTTGACTAAAGAAGGTGACGTTTAGCATTCGCGGAAAACTGGTTTCAATTGCAGGGCATTGTTACGCTCGGACCTTGTCCCGCTCATGATGGCAACTGCCAAGCCAGCCTCGGAGAGGTTGCAAATCTGGCGGAATCTCCTATGCACTGATTCCCTACACCGTGCGATTGTGCACGGGCCGTGCAACAGATCATGAGCACTAAAGCAGAGCAGCTGGAGTCATGCGTTACTTGGACGGGGGGGGGGGGAAGAAGTAGAAGAAGAAGGGTTTGACGTGGGTCAAAAGGTCTGTCTGTAGCTGCGCGCTCGCTCGGCATGGGGAAAATTAAAGTGACGTGGGGAAAATAGCGAGCTGCGAGCGAGAGACGGACATTTTAGCGCCGAAGTCGGAAATATGCGCGACTCGCTCGTTTTCACTCCAGAAATTTCCTCCTCCGCAGGCCTTTGCACCCCGGCTGGAGCAGGAGGAATCCGTCGAATGTTCTACTGCATTTCGGTGACCAAAAAAGCAAAAATGGCTACGGACCGACGAGGTGGAAATATGGCTTTTCTCCGCTGTCTGCCTGCTATTTTGAGGGGAGCAGAATTGATCCCTCTTCTGCTTCTCCCCTTTGAAAGGCTCGAGTGATTCGAGAGAAACAAGCAACAGTGGAAATACGAAGACGTCGGCGAGCTTTGTCAGGGGCTTAAGCACACATGCGCGCGTTTGATTACTTCAGTCACCTGCGCTGTATCTTCCTTCTATCCCCCCCCTCTTTTAGAGCGTCAAACTACTCAAACTAGCCATATCGTGGAATTAGAATCTTTTTGCCTGCCGCCGAAATGACGCTCACATGCTGGCATGTTATGGAGGGGAGAACTGCTTGCAGCAGTCTCTCGACTCACATTAGATTTCTTACGCCCATGTGTTCCACAAAACCAAAGACAATAGAAACGAAGCAGACAGACTTCTCTGTGCATGCCTCCGAAGCCAGCATGTGATACGACGTCGTCTGCCAACACGGCCGAGGAAGAGGGGGAGTAGGAGGAGTCGCCAACGCTCTGATAAATTATCGCCATTTCTCTTCTTTCAAAGAAGACGAAGAAAAGAAGACGGGATCATTATAATTACCTTGGCACTCCGAGCAGGTACTGAAGAAGTTTCTTGTAGTCCTCAGGCTTGGACTTGTCTCTCCTCGATGTAGCCTGGAACGTGAGTATGGCACCACCTCGCCGGTCGCGACCACCGGACAGAATGGCCAACTGCTCCTGGAGGACGGGCATCACGTTGACAGCGCGCAATCCGTCCATTCGTCGCGGGACTGGAGAAAGAAGGAGAGAAACCAATCAATTGTCAATGCGGAGAAATTTGGCGTCGAGTGTTGCTGCATGGAGGTGGACAAAAGAACGCAGGGATCGTGTAACAACATAGTGCTATCATACAGGTTAGGCATTAATACTTACACATGGCACTCGGTACTCACCGAACTATGCCCAAGCTCAACTTCCATGTCATGCTCGTCTTACTCTAGTCGTAATCTCCGGATCGTGACTTTCTAACCGACTTCTTCTTGGGAGAAACTTTTTTTTTCCCTACAGAAGCAGAGATTCGTGCTAATACTCCAGGGGAAACAAACGATTTGTCTCAAGCAACTAGCGCGCAAAAGACAAACACGCAGAGACTCAATTAGCTCTACTCTCCGATTGAATGAACTGCTCGCACATTCATACCGACTCACAGGTTCTGTTGGCTGCTCCAAGGGCGCCACCGTCAGCAAGAGGTTGCCCCAACAAGGTAGAAAATGAGAGAGGAAACGCAACTTGCACGTAGGTTACTGAGAAATGCCTCATGGAGTAAGTATTAGAGCATGACTGTAGCGGCGTGATACACTGTGGCGTCTACATTCGTCACTTGGGAAGAAGCCTCTTCTCTCCAAATTGATGCTTATCGCTGAGAACAAGACGTTTTGACTTCCTCACGGCGTCACCAAGGAGTCATTAGGGAAGAATCTGCTACGCACCTAAGACCACAACAACAGCTTCATCTTTCAGACAGCAGAGAGGCTGGGACGGGCCCAAATTGGCACCAATTTAAAAACACAAAGTGGCCTCGACCATGGTTTGAGCGTGGGTTTGCTGTGCTCAGATACAATCTCTTTAGCCACCACTCAGCAGCTTCTTTTCAACACGTGAGAAAGACGAAGAGTCCTTTTTGTCGTACCACATGCTTGGACCACGCATCTCATTTTGCAGGAGGCAGACAAAGCCAAGCGTGGTATTGGGCCTAGACGGAAAAGTACTGACTGCGACAGAACGTCAAGAAGAGATGAGACCACCATTAGCTGAAGAAAAGAGCTGATGGGAATTTCTTCCTCTCAAGTGGGTGAGCAATGTCTTTGAAAGCGCATTTAGCATTCTTGGATATGTCAACATAAAAGCGCTGTGCTGCAATGACCTGAGAAAGGGGGGGAAGCGAAGAAGCCGCCGTTCCATGAAAAGGCACAGGCGGAAAATTTAATTCCGCAGGTGCATAAAGGACCTAATTTCCTGCCATGGCAAAAAAGGAACTTGCCTTTGAACAGGTTCATCATCCAACAAGTAAGAGCATTTAGTATTGCAGTTCTTCCTGTGAAGAAGAAGGGAGAGAGTGTGAGAATCTTTCCATAACAGCCGGGGCAAAAATGTCCATGTCATTGTTGTAAGGAACTTAAAAATGTGAAAGAAATAAAAGCTGGTCCGACTACCTCGTCCGGCCCGGCAGAAACACGTATGTGCATACTTGCTTTCAAGGTGCTAATTCTTCGGGGCGGATGGGAATATTTCTTTTTTCTGTCTAGGACGCCGTGTGACTTTGTAGGGCTGTCGTCACTTGGTTCGGAACCGTGTGTGTGGTCCTTTTTCGGCGGGAGCATAATTTTAAAGTCAGGGTTCAGCGAAAAACAGGACTTCGGGTGCAATTTGGGAATCCTGTGGGGAGTTGAGATCCTAATTAGCGCAGGCCAGAGCAAGAAAAAAAATGCAAATGAAGAAACTTTGCAGCTCCCATACCTGACGTGGGGCAAAATGAAGCGTTAGCTATGTCGACATGGAGGAGAATTCAGAGATGCCTTGAGAAATCTGCTGCCATGAACGCATCCGAAGAGTCTGAGGAAAAATTTCCCCGCAGTATGTGTACATATGCTCAGACACCCACTTACGTGAAGGTGAAGAAGAATAAGAAGCAGAATCATGTGAGCATTTGGAGGGAAAGCTGTCAAGTCAAGACAGCAAGCACTTTGCGAGTTTTCTCCCAGTGCAGAGCAGCATTTTTGTAGGAAACTGTGCACATTACGTAAATGGACATGTAATGTGGGGCTATGTACATACAGTACACGCCAATGTGTCAGCGTGTACTTGCAAATTGCAGCGTGCACTCGTCTGCAGCATGTACGGTATGGACACAGTACATCAAACGGACGCCAAGAGGAGGCTGAGACATAAGAAGGAGCATAGCGCGATATTGCCAACAGTAAAGTAAACAGGAACTGAGCCCTTGATCGGGAGTATTTGAGCGAGTCAAGAGCTTATGTACGCACGTAGTCCTGGCTACTTAGCCTGGCCATCTCAAGTGGTTGACTGAGGAAACGGTCAGTTAGTACAAGGCTCTTTAGAAATGAGTGGCAAGAGACTTTAAACGAAGCAAACAAACGCTGGACGAAAACATTTCGGGCAGGCTGAGTTTCCTAGTCCATGCACCGGAGATATGAGGGAAGAATAAGAAGCATTGACATGCGACGACATGAAGTCTTGACTGTTCTTGGCCCCACTGTACGTACTCTCCTTGTCGCCCCGAGCCACGTCCCTCCTCCTATCCTCCTTTTCTCGACTCTTTTGTGGCCCTTTTAAATGACCCTAGCGGAATCTAGGCCGCGTAGTAACTCAGACAAGACAAATTTCTCTGCCGAGGGAAGGAGAGTTGGCCATAAACTGCATTTCATGGGCATTTGCGTCAACCGTAAGGGGAACGCAGGTAGGCACATTCCTTTCCATTCAGACCTCCTTCCTCAAAAACGTATAATCTTATCGTGGGACACTAATAAAAGCAAACTTTTTGGCGTTGTTTGCCTGTTCCTGCCATATTTTTACTACTGCGTGTGCTCAGTTACAATGAAAGTATGCAGGAAATGTAATCTACCCGTAGAATCAATTTGCATGCCGTAGGCATGAGCTGACAGGCAGCCCTATCCTGAACTAAATGGACTAATTGCTTTACCCCTGTTCTCTTCAAAGGCAGTAGACGACCTCTTTTCACCCCTGCCTGCTGACTTGGACCGGGTCCGCTGGAATCCTCTCTGCAGAGTCGAGTGCCAACTGTGAGGACGATTCTTCCGCCCGAAGCTGCTTCCCCTCTTCTTGGGCATCGTCAAACCCGCCTCTGCGTGGACTCCGTCCGGGTAGACCAGGGCGCCGGTGGCCAAGGTTCCCCTCGAGGACTTGTGACGGGAGAACATCAACATTGCGGCTCGCAAGATCTGAGTACTTGACACCGCCACCGGCTGCCCCCGTATCACATTTCCTGTCTTTGTTTCTTTAGCTCTCTCCCGCACTCTGGCAAAAGTATAAAGACCTCTTCACACCGTAAAAGAAATTTCCTCTGCTTCAGTTCACTTTTTGTTGAGGTTTCGAGGTCGCTTATGTAGGCGGTAAACATACACACGAGGGGAGGAGAAAAATAAATAACGATCAGAATTGGGTCGCACGATCTCTGCTGTGGTAGCTCTGGCAGCTCTGGCTCTGGAGAGGCAATCACTTTTTTTTTTCTTCTTCCTACTCCCCACTCGCCTTCAAGTTCCTGCCTGGGGCAGGGAGGCTACTGTAGCAATTACCACGCATCCCAATTTCGCTCCAGTCACTGATATTCGTCGCGTGATCCACCTAAAAAACATCTTCTCACAGTGCTTCGGCCCTGGCTGTCATGTCGTCTCGTGCTTCTCTCAGGACGGCCACGGGGTGGCCGCCGTGTCTTCAGTCCGCAAGATCACTGGCAAACCACTACAGGGCGCAAGAATAATCCCTATTGTGCACAACCACTTTGTATGCGAGTGGAATAATGCGAGTGAGTATCGGTGCCTCTCAGGTTCCCCAGCACCCTCCTCTCATTCATTACGCTTCTTGTTTGCCTCCTCTCCTCACCCTTTCTTCCAACCCCCTTCTTTTCATCTGCTTTGCTATCGCTCAAGCTCTCCTCCAATGCAAAAAAAAATTAGGCAGCAGGGGTGGAAAAAGGAGGCCGATAATCAGTCAGGCTTTCTTGCCGGCACTTCCTGCTCAGTCAGATTGGCTGCTGACAGACGCACGTTAGTTCAGGGATGTGCGTAAGCCTGAGTTTGCTGCACTCAGTGCCTTGGTTTCTCCGCCTCCCTCCTTTGTCTGGTCCCAGTGTTGCATGCAGCCATCGCATCGCGGGAGACTAATGTGTGAGTGCAATATGTTCCAGTCGTTATCTGATGCGTGAGTGCGAGAATTCTGTCATGTAGAATGAACGAGCTAGCATTGCGGCGATGGCAGCCAGCCGGGAGCTGAATTCTACCGCCCTAGGTAGGAAGCTCTAGGTGTAGCGGCGCGTCTATAAGCGAGCAGTCACAATAGCGACGACGAAATGCTTCCGGCTAAAGTTGATCGTTCCGTTCTCCCCCCCCCCTTTTTTAGCCTCGTCGCATGTGTGCGTGCGTGAGAGAGAGAGCGAGAGAGACACCACCCGAGCAGCGAGCTTCATGGCGTAGGGGAATAATCGAGCAAAGTTTCCTCAGAGGAAACCAAAAAGGGGAGTGAGAGAGCAACTGTAGCAGCATCTGTCTAAACATGGAATGCGGGGAACTGATGTTTGGCATGCCGCTCTCCGATGACAGCCCACTGTTCCTGCTCCACGTCGTCCGTGGGCAGCTCTTCTTAAGCAAGCACTTGCTGAGGAAGTAAGAGCACTCACGCTGACGCTACTGATGCATCTAAATTAGCGGGCGAGAACGACGAATGTGATTGTGTTGTAGCTGCAGCTCTTGACATTTTGCCGAGGTGGCAGCAACGGTGGCTCTTGTGCACTGCTCCAGTTTTCCCCCTGCTCTCACCCCTTCTTTTCTTCTGTCTGTCTCACAGTTTGGGATGACGACTCTTCCGGAACGGCTTCTGAGTTCTGACAGTGCGGGAGATCGCAGAGATATTGGACAGGAAACTGATTCATGACAGTGGGGAACAAGTCGAAGAAGAAGATCTTCCCCAGCTCTCGTCTTCATCCAGTCGAATGTATGACGTCAGGGCAGATGCGCGGCGTTGGAGACACACTCTGGCACCCACTGTCTCCTCACTGAGGAGCTGCACCACACATCAGACGTCGAGCTGCACCATCATTAAAAGAGTGAATGTAGACTTGAGCACTCACAATAATCGCCACATTCAATGCTCGACTGGCGCACGTGGGCGGACCGGCACAAGCTGGGCCTCTGCGGTTGGCCATTATCAACGGGAAAGAGACCACTAACGATCAAAAATGTCGGTCTGACGCATGCTTAAGACGAGTCAAATCTTCTTGCACGTCTCTCTCCCCCCCAGCGTCTTTGCGTCAACTGAAGCTTCTTTTTTTCCCCTCCTCAACGCTCTCCGCCGGCGTGCGTGCGTGTCTGCCTGCCTGCAGAACAGCGTGTGTGCGAGCTCGTACATTCAGTACATGTACACACAAGTACTGAGTTTGCCGTCGACACTGGCCTTATCAAAAGTCTAACGCTTGAAAAAACGTAACTTAAGAGTTTGAAGGAGATTTTTTGAGGGAGGACAAGCGCAATTTCAATCAATGAACTATGCTAAAGTGGAGTTGATCCTCTTGAAAACACTGACAACACACTACTGTGCATGCTCAATTCATACAGCAACCTGTTGGCGTGTGCTAACAGATGTTAGGCTATCACATCTGAGTGCATCGGTGCAGTCATGACGCATAGCAGCATTTTTCTCTCCGGTGGAAATGCCTATTACGGATGTGGCACCTTCGCAAGAATTGCCCAGTCATTTGTTGGCCAATTGTACAAGCACAATCATATCCGGCGGACGTGATGCCTTCCTACAGGGGGACAATCTTGAGCTGAAGCAGGAAAACAAGGCGTTCGCTCCTCCAATCCTTGAGGCTTGCTTTTCTGTGTACGTAACATTGTCGGCAAACATCACTCATCCGACCCCTTCCTAATCTTGAGAAAGCTATAGGATCCGTTACAAAGTCAATAAGCATAGTCCTTATGTTTGACAGGGTTTTTGCCCGAGACTAGAGTCCTTTGCAGCATTGCCAGTATGGAATGGGCACGACTTCTCTGCCGCTAGAGTCGTCCGGGTGCGCGTCCGCGTTGTTGCTTTGCACCCTCGTCCGGCGCCGCCGGTAGAGGGCAGCTTCATGTAAGCAAGACCTGACACCGACATCTACCGGGGGCTCGGAGAAGACGGAGGGAAATGGCCCGAATGTTTTGCCAGACACCTGGCATCCTCTGACGGAACGCCCGCATATATGCCAGGCATTTCGCAGACCGGAATTTGACTTGTGACAAGTAGGAAGATCAATGGGCCTGTTCGAGGGCAAAGAAGCGTGGTTCTTACTAAAGCACTCATCTCTGGCAGTCCTACTTGAGGAAGTACATGTGTATTCGGACGGACTCGGCTCGCCGCCAGTGATGTCAGCGCTCGAGTGAGGCCACCCTTGCTCCAGTTTCCAGTTGTGCCGTTCTTGGGCAAAGACAATACGAGGTAGAAGAGATATAAAGTGAACGATAAGAACACTCTCAGATAAGAAGGGCCTTGGCCAAGGCACTGGGGGCCTTGGCGCTCAGTCGGTCATCGGATAGCTCGAAGGAGGCGAACAGAAATGACAGCAAGGTCTTTGCTAAACAATAACAGAGTAAGACTGCATCCTACCGTTTCCAGCAGCGTTTCTTCCGCCGTCCTTCGTCCTGACTCCGGCAGGAGCTGCCGAGCCCCTGGGGACCGCCCCCAGGTTCGCCGGCCTAGACCTGGGGCCTGCGGCGTTGGCGGCGCGAGCGGCGACGGCGGCGGTGCCAGCGCCGCCGCCGGCGGAATCCTGATTCATCTTGGGGCTCTGGACTCGGACATCCTCCACGCTCACACTTCAATTTTCCACACCTAACTCGCCTTCTTAACTTTTCGTTTACTCCGAAGTGTCCAGACTCGAAAGGCTCACTCAACGTCCTCTGGTTTGACGACACTCACGAGATCGTCGGGGAGGCCGCGACTGCCTTTGGGCCGTCTGGTCGTCGTCGCACCCGCGGAAGTCGTCGGGTGAATTCCTTTGGTCATCGATCAGCGTCGACTCGGCGAGATCCAACTTCAGTCAGTCAGTTGAGTTCAGTTCGTTCTGCCTGCCGCCGTCGCCATCAGTGCAGCCGCCCGCCTAGAGTCGAGCTGCTGGTGCTGCTGGTGCTGCTGGTGCTGGCGTCGCTGCTGGTGCTGCTGGTGCTGCTGCCGCTGCTGTTGCTGGCGCCGCTGCTCTTCTTCTTCTGCTTCTCCTCTCCCCCTCTTTCCTTCCTTCCTTCCTTCTCCCCCTCCCCCTCCCTTTCCCTGTGGAAAGCGTCCGTCAGCGTCTGGAGAGGTTTCGTGATCTCGAGGAAAAGTTCCGTCGAATCATCTCGCCGGCTGACTTAGCGACATGTACAACGCTTCGAGTACATGAGACTTCTGCAGGTACTCGTATGAGTACTCATATGTGGATACTCGCGCAGGCAGGTACTTCACAAGGAAGAATTGGTCATATGAACTGGTTTAGCAGTAATAGCAGGTGTTTGAAAAGCTAAGTGTCCTAATTTTTGGAATAGAAGAGCCGGCGGCATCGTTGACTCATCTCTTCCCAGAAATTGATCCCACTACCAGGCCAAAGCGTCGCTGGAGAACGCCTCTACCGTCGCGTCCGCGTCTCTATTGGTATTTGCGTTCGAAACCGCCGACAGCGAAGCTCGTCCGAAAGTGTTACATCATAATGACTAATCTGAGCTTTCACCGTGATACTGAGAAGTCCCTATACTCTTTTGTGCCCCCAAGTGTAAATGTCTCTCTCAAGTGCTGCAAATTTAAGGAAAGCAAGCCCACAGAGTCCAAATTTGCAGGTGCAGGCAAACACGATTTGATCTGCTGCGCACCGCTCTTCTGTACCTGGCTCAAATCGACTCATCCCATTTCTATATACCCCTCCCTGATTGAATCTGGATACTTACATGATTGGACTGCACCTGCCCCAGACCTTATCAAGGTCAAAAGTTGGTCGGTTCAGCTGAGTGACAAAGTGAGATGAGTTGAGTCAGATAAAGAGAGAAAGACAGTGCCATATCACGTAGTGCATCTGCCAGGATGTCCAAGTTGTGGCCACGCCAATTTCCCGATGAAGCTGCGTGACAGTAGGTGAATGAATGAGCACCAATCTTGCATTCATTGTCATACAACCCGTCAGAAATGCGTATGAGTAACTTGCTATCGCATGTGCCCAGGTCATTACTTTGGTGAGCCAGCTTGCAACTTGCCTGCAGCACGCGGTACTTGATTAATCACTTGCAGCAGAGGCAGACAGGAGCTCTTTTTTTTATGTAATCTTGTGATGGAGGTGGGGATCACACTGCCGTCACCTGGCGACCAAAATTGCAATCACAGAATAGCTAGCAAGGTCTCAACAAGCATCAATTCCGCAAGTCCTATACTGCCATCCTGACAGATGACGCCAAGAACGGAAGCAGTGAAAAACAGAGGGTTTGGGGACACATTTAGGAGGAGGCAGACCGATGTTCAGCCATAAACATGATTCTCTTGTTAACCTTAAAAATAATATTAGAGCTTTATTCCTTGTTGCTTGAAAAGTGAGTGGACTACTCGTCGTCGTAAAGAAAGGATAATCATACTTGTGATTCATGTGTATGTCTCCTCCATTTGCACGATAATGAGCAATTTCTGTGCGCCACAGAATGTAGTCGTCTTTTCACAGGCAGCTTTAAATAGTCCTGATCAGATTGGACAGTCTGCTGGAAAACCTAGGTTGGGCAATTATGGCTGCTGACTGACTGGTACATTATGTATGATACCAGTCAGTCAGCAGCAATGGGAGTTTCTGTGACATAGTTCTGGTATGAACGGCCAGGTGGCGCCAAGAGCCTCTTGAAATAAGAGCCAAACACACTGCTGCCTGAGGTGGTGTCTTAGGCGTGAAAATTATGATAAACGGCCAGCTGGAAAGTAGCGTCAAATTGAAAAATGTCCCTATTCTCTTCATACAGGGGTAATGAATTGCGCAGGCAGTAAAAGAGCTTTTTAGTCCACCGACATTCAAGTGGCATCCTACATCCACCTGCATTGGGCTGGTCGACTCACAATTGCCTGGATTACTTGGTCCTGCAGTTAAGGAGGAAAACTATCAGTGTTATTCTCTCAGGCGGATGAACGAGCTGTTTCTCTGCTTGAAACTGTGCTATGATAAAGTTTACCTTCAGGTGGGAATCCCCTTCAATGCTTTAACAACAACCGTGGGCAAAGGTTTTAGGAGGCTGAATTTCCTTCATCATCAATATAAAGGGGTCAACTTCTTTCTGCCTAAGGGCATCGTTGAGGGGCGCATGTCTGCTGATTTCTGGAAGAAATGTCCGGTCACAAGAACTGTTCTGGATGCCACTGCAGTTGGGATCGAGAACCCTGCCAATGTGACTGATCATAGTAACATGCTGACTCGTGACGTCCGTCCGTAGCGATCAGTACTGCAAGTCGTTGCTTCAGTAGAGAACATAGCGAAATACTGGACTTTGTTGATCCAGAAAGGTCAAAAAATCACATTGAAGATTGCTGCACTTGGTCTTGATGTATTAACACCTTGAGACCTTATCCTTACCTTGCAGGAAGTTTCAGTTTCAAAAAGTAGCTTGAGGATTAATTTTTGAGTGTTTTTAAAAAACGTCTGAAGCTGATGAGGGAGGTTTTCACGCGGTCTCTGTACAGCAAACGCAGCCACTTGAAGACTTCACAGAAAAATTGAAGAAGTACAGATTTAAAAGATCACTCGTATAGACTTCATTGAGTACTTGGGTACTTAGGTTAGGTCAACGAAGTTTTCTTTACCGCTTTATTTCATGCAGTTTTTGTGGAGCTTCACGTTAATTTCCATAGGAAGCTAGTTCTCTCGCACCCTGTACTTAAATGAGATGTATTTACACTGCAAAACGGATGCAAAGATTACTGAATATTAAGATCAGACACATGCGAGGGTTATTTTCTCAAGAATCAATGCAACTTTACGGTATCTGGTACTGACGGATACGTGCAAAAAAGGGCACACACATTAGGAATTTTTGTGAAAAATCGTGACGCAACCTGGTTATTTGCTGCATCCTGTCGACAAAGCAGAGCGAGATCAAAAGCTTTGGCTAGGCTACGGAGGGTACGCTCAAGCACTGGAGAAAAAGTTCAGAGGCAGTGAAGGTCTTTAAAGGCTTGCAGAGGTGTAGGGAGGTTGTCACACTCTCCAGGACACAATCGAGCTCGTTAGAGCCGTCCAAGAACTCGTTGAGGCCGCCAGAGCAGAGGAATGGTCATTGATTCCATCCCTCACAGTTTGAACTTGGGAAATCAAAGTTTACAGAGCAAGCTCGTTATCAATACTACCTCAAAGCGTCTGCACTGTCAGAACGTACATGGTATGGAACCGTATATGCTCCTCGACTTCTCGAACAACTGGAGTATTTGTACTGATGTACATGTCTATTGGCGATCGCTTCTTCCAGGGCGTACACTTGGACGCCCATGGTCCATTCGGCTTCTCCCGTCCACGTGGCGCCTGCTGAGACCTCGGTGGTCAATGTGTACTTTGGCGAACATGTCCGAGTGACGAAATTCCTCAAAGGCTCTCGTTGCCTTCTTGGTCTGGATCTTGTATCGTCCGTCCACCTTCTCGATCTTGATAACCTTGACGCCTTCGTCTCTCTGAATTACAGTGGGACGCCGTTTAAATGGCACCGGATATGATGGCAACCCGCTTAGAACAGCAAAAGCAACCTTTCCCGAGGGTGCCATTGGAAGCGGTGACCACTGTACTGTCAGGCCCGTGTGACAGTCAGTGGTATTCGTTGGAGAATTCCCCCTCTCGCCAGGAGAGACTGAAGAAGTCCAATTTCTTCAACCAGTTGCTGTTGGACTATAAGGTCTTCCAAAGCCGAGAGCTGACCGGTCTTGATCGTGGGCGCCGATTGACGGTCTTTCTGCCCTAAGTTTCCTTTACAGACGCTGTGGAGATTCCAAGCAAGCGCTGGCATCCCGTGATCTTGTGGTAATACCGGAGGTCGGTCCTCTCCCAGACTTCTTTCTCTGGATTAAGGAAGTTTAGCTGTGGGCTCGCGACCAACTCTCGACTCCTGACCAGTGTTAGGGGTTTTTTTTTCGAGAAAAAGCGTGAGGCCGCCCCAAAAAGGACAAGTTTCGCCCTTTTTTCAGAGGATGAACTTTGGCCCCTTCGGGTTCCTATTTTGTAAAAAAAAATTGCTTCAGCCTGAACTTCTGGAGTGTTAGTGCTGGTTTCCATTCTCAAATATGTTAGAAATCGGATCCAATTCGAAGTCTTTTGTGAGGTTCAAATGTTGAAGTTTTGGTCAAACAGTTTGAAACTTTGCCCATCCCTACAAAACCACTGATGGAGGGGGCAAGATAGAAGTAAATCAGTTCAGAGATAGACAGCAAGCTGTCGTGGTCACCACGGTCGACATGTAATTCCCGCTCAGGGATGCAAGATAGTCGAGGAGACCGTGAAGGACCAAAGGCACAAATTTTAAGTGTCACACTCCAAAAGTGCACCTGTTGTCCTTTTTTTCAGGCAAAAAGAGTGAGCTTCGCCCCTGCCCCCCAAAAGACCTTCAAAAATCTCCAAACAGCCTCTCAAAATCGCAACTTTCGCCCGAAAACACCACAACTCTGGCAACCCTGCTCCTGAGTCGACCCTCCATTCCCAGACTCGGTTTTTTTTAGGAAAATACCCCCCCCCCAAAAAAACCCACAAAATAGCCCAAGTCGACTCCTAAAGTTTAGTACCTCTACTCACCATGACCAAGAATCTTTTCCAACTCCATCGGTACATATGTACATAGTATATATGGCATCCCTGTTTAAGGTCTCTCAGTCAAGTTGATGAAGTCGACTCCCATTTGTGCATTCTGAGGCCTGGAAACGGCCTCAAAATGCACATTGAGGCCCTCTCTTCAATGGTGCATGAAAAGTCGTGTCTGCTGACCAAGTTCGGTGTCGATCGGGGCAGCGGTTTGAGCGCCCATCGAAACATGACAGACGCAGAAACATCCACACAGGCCTCTCGCTCTCTCTTCATAGATACTGGAATGTAGGTGAAGATTGTGTGCTACAAGGATGCTTGGAGCCTCCTAAAAAGACGCATTACTCAATCAGAATTTATCAGTTGCAGTCGCGTTTGATAGACAGACGCCTTTTTAAGAGCCGTCCAAGCGTTTCAGTACGCGCATACTGCATACAAAGGTCGCTTTCATTGAAGAGCAATTTTTGCATACTCTTATCTCAGGCTGTTTGAAATCATGTCCAAAACTATCATAGGTAAATCCGTCACTCGAAACTGCGTTGACTGACAAAACTTGAGCTCACCAAAGTGACTCAGCCATCCTTAAAAAATGCATCTGCATATCGAATGTGAACGCATTGGAAAGTCAGGAAGTTGCAAATTTATGCTTCTTGCTGATTCAGAAGGTCAACCTGTGAAGCCTTAATTCATCCACTTTATGTAAGGCTGGGCTCGCGTTGAGACGCAGCCCGGCAACCTTCAAGCTGGCGCACATTCTTCACAGCTCGTACAGCCTCGAACCTGCAACGTCAAAAGCAGCTGATTCTGAGGACCTTGAACACAGGGTTTGGAGTTCTTGAAGATCTGCGCGTTCTTGCCAGGGCAACTCTACTTGATCAATGATGTCAAGACAAGTGCTTTCGCTCTCCAGAAAAGAAGGTTGCCTTAAAGTATCTCATCACCCCTGCAACTTTGGTGCCATCACAGCGCTTTTCTCGTCTACAGGTGATGTCTCAAAGAAGTGATGAAATTAGTGATGAAAATGCCAGAATGCTGGTGTGCTTGCGCGAAAATTTGAAATAATCAATATCCTCTCGTATATCATCTGAAAAAAAGCTAAATAAGTACAAGCACTACATTCACATTTAGGCAGCTCCTTAATAAGAGTTGTTCCTCCAGTAACTGTGATTTCTCCCACGTGTTGTGGAGCCCGCAGGGCAGGCCAGCGGGCCAGCCCGAGCTTGCATGCCACTAACCCGACCCAACCCGAACGTGCAGTGTCTCAAAATTGATCCAGCCCTAACTTTTAAGTTCCTGGACCCTCCACTCGTATTGACCCGGGATGAAAAATCTTGACCCGGGTCGGAAAATCCTGATCTGTGAACGTCACTAGTTGAGCAGAAAACAAGTTAAGACCTCGCCATGCATCCTGTGACAGGTTAACCCGTGGACGAGATCTCGTGCTAAACAAACCTCTGGTGTTAACCGGCTGTCAGAATCGGGGTCAAGCCGGATTGATCCACCCACTGAGTACTCAGCAATCAATTCCCCACTGTCGAAATCTTCCAGTCGTTCCCCCAAGTACCTGAAGTCCACCAGAGCCATGTTATCTTCGGATGCTTCCGCGCCACTGCCTTCGTCGATGCCGGCGTCAGCACCGAATGACGCCCACTTGATCAGAATGCCGGAGGCGTCCGCCAAAAAGAACTTGACCGTGGTTTTTGCGGACTGGATGGTTAAAGCTCTCAGTGGAGCACACTTCCTCCACTTTCTCATCGTCATCATCTTGTCTGTAAGAATTTGTCGGGTCTTTCCGTAAGTCTACTGTGACGTCTTGTTTACGTAGCTCATTCTTCTCACCACCGGACGAAATGGGGACATAGTCGCCGTTTGCACGTTCCCCTGTGTCGTCTTCGGACTGTGCGGAACCCTGGGGTTGCTGGCGATCTGGCACCCAACCAAGTGCAGGTATGTCCGTTCAAGCTTAGCTTGGATCGCCTTCCTTAACGGCTCTCTCTCCAGCGTGATCGCCTTCATGGTCCTGAGCATTTTCAACGCCCTGCTCTGCTCGTTCATGGTCGTCTTGCTGACTTGTTGGCTCTCGTCTGGCCCCAGCCACTACAGGGGTAGGTAGTGCTCCCATTAAGGTAAAGGCTATGTTAATACCTGCTGGCTGTTTACAGCAGAAGCCGCTTATATGAATGCCGGATATAAAAGTATCCGGTATTTAACATCAGATCACCTTGTCAGACACGCAAGAATGGAATCATACGTTGCTGATTCTTCCAAGCAAGGTAAGGCCGCTTGTAAGAACGTTTTGGCCTAGCACAGGATGGTGTTCTTATAAGCGGCTTCTACCAGGTGTCGGATAAGTCGTCGTGCATATTTTTAAGCACACTTCTGCAAGCTGTATGGGCGCGGTGACATTTTCATTTTTGAGTTGAGTCTAAGCTTTAATGTACTCAATAGTATGCATGAGTATGAACAGTTGGAGCAACATGTCTGAGCTCTGGCAAAAAAGTTGTCATGCGGATTTTAGCAGTTTGCAGTGTAATGAGGTTTCTGGCGCAACATTTTGTCAAGATTCATCAAAATCAACACCACATTTTTTGCCTTAAAAAACTCATGCAAATTTGACATCTTGTCTCTGTACGCTCCTCCAAAAGCAGTCGGCAGATTTTAACAGCTGCTACATGAATGAGAGAGTCCACAAGATTGACAACACCAGCAAGAGCTGGTGTTGCCAGCGGCCGCTGGCATTTTGTGGGCGGCAAAAAATATGCACAACGACTTATCAGGCACCCTGCATTGTACTGTTATTCAACCACAACATTCCAGCGGATGTCGTCGCTGTGCTTCTATTCTTCGCCATCTGTGAGTTCTTGGTGACGATTGCTTCTGCCATTGTTTGTTGTCGCGTCGTCTGTTGCGGAACAAGCCAGGCCAATGCTACTATGGGTGCGTCCGTCGGGGTCGTAGATGAAGGCGCAAGAGGAGCACGCGCGACTGTGCTCAATGCACCCGCCGCTTCAACCTTTACATCCATGCCTCTGGTCGATACAGGATTTGCAGTTCCTGGACACCCTCCAGCTTATAAGGACTTTTAATACTTCAACCCCTCTCGGTGTCTTTGGAGTTCAAGACGAGGGACGTCCGTTCCAACAAGTATAGGACCAACAGAGCAGAGAAGAGCGCAGGGGATAAGTAACTCGTCAAGAGCATCGAAGTCGTCTATTGTAATCGTCGCACACGAATACTTCCTCTTCGTGAACAGTCGTTTGTCTCAAGTGTTGTGCAGTTTCTCTCAGTGGTGTTTTTCTAGCCCATGGCAGCGGTCTGGGCTAATGCAGGATGCTTCCAAATGACTGACATCATTTGGAGGCTGTTTCTATGGCACTTCAATTCCCCAAGTTGAGCAGTATCTTGTTCACCAAGTCTTACTCAAAAGTCATGTGCTGACTTTAGAGCTGTTTTCGTTGGTGCTGAGTTTTTAAATGCCCATACCGTCTGTTCCTGTTGCTTGTGTTCACTTATGCTAGTTGAGATCCCACAAGATACTGCAGTTTGTATACATGAACTGTATACATCACGTAAAATACCGTATGAGGTTTGGGTACTCACTCGAAGTCAGCCGTAAAAAGAACATTGAACTATGAATGACACTATCTCGTGCTACTGAGACCATGTATAAAAATTTAAAGTTGATGCTGGTTCTTCTTTTGAGCCGTCATTCGAATAATATATGGTACCTTGTCAGGAATGAATAATTAATTCCATTTTTATATTCATTTACTGCTTTTGCTGATGCACACTCTTTTTAGAGAAGGAACTTTCCATTCGTAACAGCGCTACTATTGATCATTTGCGGTCATTGAGTGACTGAATGTCACTGATTTTTTGACCTATTTTTGCTCTGACAGTGTAGACCACTTGCGTTTGAGCAAATTTTCGTGACTTTCACAGGTTCACTTGCTCAGTACGTAGTCTTTCAAACGTCGGGCGAAGAAGAGGCCGCTCACTCACTGTTTGAGTGTTCATGGACTACGTGAGAGTGTTCAGCAGTTGTGCTTGGTCAGTGAGCAGGAGGGACCACTTATCGGAAATGAATTAAGATATCCAATGCCAATGCCGATTTTGCTTTCAGTCAGAACTTGCAGTCAAAGCAAAGAGAAGGGTGGCCAAGTCCAAGATGCCAAGCGTATGCTCAGCAGCAAGTGAAGTATCCGTTGATGAACACCTTCACGTGCAAAGTCTCCTATCTGAACAGAGCAGTCTGAAAAAGTGCACGACACCTTTTGCGAATGATGCAAACGTTTAACAGTTTTCGGACGATCGTTTTAAGTACTATCGTCACTTTGTGCGTACTCCCTATCCACAATGAACCCTCGTAAGCTGATAAAGTGGCAAACTGCTCCTCCAATGCGTAAGCACTTCAGCCTTTCATTGTGTCACTCTGCAAGCTCAGGTCAACATGTTGAAGTAGAGCACTCTTTAAGAAAAACCAGGGTTTTCTTTCCAACTAGACTAGAGTGCTAAACTAACCCGCGTGTCGTAACTATCAGTACGTACAGGTCTATATCTAGTTCCGGATATCGGGTCTTCCTTTTTGCAAAGTGACTAAAATCTTTCCGTGTTTTGCTCTTGTCTCTTGCCTGCCTCGGGGGCAACAATCCGGGAGGTCTCTCCTTTTTGGATTACTGCACTCGCGTAAAAGTGTCCGCACTGTGCGTGTGTATGGGTGAGGGGGGTACAGTAAATGGGGAAAAGGTGAGGAGAAAGCACTCGTTAGCTCTTTTTTTTTGGAGACGAGTTATAGTTAGCAAAGAAATATGGAACTGTGCTTCTACTGCTCAAGAAGTGCAAGTAACGCCTGCAATCACTGCGACGGAATCTGGTATTGCAGCGAGCAGCACCGTGCGATTCACCAAAACTCTTCGTCATCTGAGGATTCACGGGATGATCATCATCGATGCTGGCCGTTCAAGGTGGGGTTCAATCCCCGGGTTGGACGCGAGTTGCACGCCAGCAGAAACATCTCAGCTGGCGAGGTCGTGTTAGTGGACAAGGCCGCCCTCGTCGTCCCGGACTTACGCCCAGTCTGTCTCGTCTGTTATGGTGTTCTGAAGAAATCCGGAGGCCTCTCCACGTCTTATTATAGATGCAGCAAGTGCAAATTTCCCCTGTGCAACGAGCAGTGTGAGACAGATCCCGGCTTGCACGGAGAGTACGAGTGCGAATTGTTTGCTGCTCGGGGTTTGGCGCCCAAGGAGGAGGATTTGGAGAACGAGAAGCACTTTCTGTACAACTGCGTGGGTATCCTGAGGTTCCTACTTTGGCGCCGAAAGAAGCTTCACGACTGGCTAGACATGGAGACTCATTGGAAAATCAGGCGAGTCTTCATGTCGGATGCTGTCAGACACGAATGAACAAAGACCTAATTTAGTATGTGCGTGTCTTATGTAGGTGGCTGCATGATGTACAAATCAGTTGTGTATGATGGCTAACAACGATCGTCTTGTGAGGTCCTCAACGCAACAAACTGCCGCACAGCTGTTACAAATGACACTGTACAGTAGTGCACAAGTACATACCTACTCTAGCTGACGTTATAAGTGATGATCCGCTCTAGATGGGCACAACCGAACGCCATTTTCAGTACTTCCTGTGATCCACCTTAAGCCCTCTATAATACATCCGAAAGAGCTTAAAGAGCATTCTTCTTAACGTCTGCCGACTTAAAAAAGGGCGTTTTCAAAAAAGTGCAAATTTAAGGGGCAAAATGCAGGATCGAAGAAGTTTACACTCACTCAGAAAATTCAGATCGGTGATAAGTTTGCTCTTGTGAGAAGTGCCTCTACACTTCAACGGAACTTTCCCTCAGCCTTTGAGGTCTCGTTCGCCGATGAAAGAAGCTCAAACCGTTCAAATTCTTTAACATGCGGGATCGTTTTGCCAATCGAGTGTGTCGACAGTAAGTGTTGGCTGGAGATACAAAATGAATTTGTTATTATCCTTTCGGTACTTAAGTGCTCTTTAAGCTCTCACAGACTGTGTATGCAGGATCGACAACTTAGAGCGGGAAGTTTATGAAAACGACGTTTGCTTTCGTCTATTAGCCTGCTTTGCAATCTTTCTTAAATTGCTAATGACACGCATGAATGATCAAGGTAAAGTTTTTAGTGCACGACTGCGTAAAAAGGAGAAAATTTCTAGTGCCTTTAGTCCTATCTTTCGACTGTCACTGCTTTTCGCTTCGCGCGTGGACATTTCCATGATTAGGTTAGGACATTTGAGCAGTCATGCACCTCATCCTGAGTCAAGACACGTATATAGTACACTAAGCATAGTTGCACGTACAGTACTGAGTGTATGTCCTTAAATTTCAGTAATTCAGCTTGCTTTTCTTAGGCTTACTGACGCAGACACCAAGGAAGGCTTACGACGCATCTCGGTGTTTCTGCGCGACGTCGTTGGTCTTCAGCCGGCCACATTTGAGGAAGTTACCTCGGCCTTTGGTGCTCTGAGGACAAATTCCATGGCCTTTGGAGGAGGTTGCCTCAATGCCAGCGCTGTCTACCCAATTCTCTCCCTGGCGTCCCATGCGTGTGTGCCGAATCTTGAGCCCATGAGGCAAATCGGGCTAAGATTCGGCTTTACGGCCCAGAGAGACATTCAGAAGGGAGAGTCTCTCACTATAAGTTACTTAGCCTCTACCTGGGAGCACAGAATTGTCACAAGAGAGACGTTGAGACAAAAGTGGCTCTTTAACTGCGAGTGCGACTTTTGCAGGGACCAAACCGAGTTTGGCACGTTCCTTTCCTGCCCGCTCTGCGCCAGTTTTGGAGGAACTTGCCCTGGATGGATGGTGTCCAAAGAACCTCTTCAAGCCGACGCGGACTGGCAATGTTTAGAATGTGGAGAGACCAAAACCGTGCAAGATATCATGGTTATTGAGGAGAGCGCTAGGTCGATCGCTGAGCGGGACCAAACTCCTGAAGAGACTAGACTGATACAGCTGCGAGCCCTGGTTCATCCAAGTCACCATGAGATTGTCAAGTTAAAGCTAAGGATTATACTGTCAGCAACAGGAAAGACTCCGGAGGCAATTGGAAAAGTGTTCAGCTACTGCCAGGATATCCTCACTCTTCAAGACAAGATGGCAGTCGGTACCAGCAAATTAAGTCAAAGGGTGATGCGACATCTTGTTCACGCAAAGTTGTGCGTCCTCCAAGAGCGCCAAAGGAAGGGTCTTATGACCAAGGAGGACATCTTGGGCGAATTGTCTCGATGTAATATTTTGTCCCAACATCCTTGAACAGCTGGCGACAATTTTACTTTATCTGTTGATTATAATCCCTGGGGTTTATACCGTTTCAATGTGCCCTTGAGGGGGGGGGGGAGTTTCTCTTTAAGAGGATGTTACTACACTGGGGGGCTTATACAATTTCCCAGCACTTTTAACCACTATTAACGTTATTCTCTGAAGAATATTGCATAACAGTGTCAAGTACTTAGTCCAGGACAGTGCTTAAGGACAGTCTGTCCTTTCTCAAAGGGGGCTCGAGAGGAAGGTCGTAATCACTTGATTAAATTCGGTATTTCGAGGATTTACGCACGTGACGGATTGCTGAAAAATGACGATTTTATCTCTACGGATATTGAATCAACAATTCTTGCCACTATACAGCACAGTGTGCGCATGCGAGCAACTGAACAAGCATTCTTCTGCAAAATCTTTATCTTGCACCAGTCCCGTGAGTCTCGAACTTGTAAGTACCTTATTGGCTTGGGAAATTCTACTATCAAACGTCGTAACGACAGGTACAATAAGGCTTAGATCCTGTAATAACGAGTCAGGTACAGGATGAGCGATAGAATTTGGCAGGTGAAAAACATAAAACAAAATTTGGCCATATCTTTTCTCCTATACAACGTATCTTGATGAGAATTTCACAGCTCAAAGTGACAGTATGTGGGACTTAATGCTCAATGTACAAGCTGCCAGGGGCAACAACAGACTCCACACAGCAGCAGGAACTGCAGCAGGCATCCACCAGCTCAGTGTTGAGGTAGGCAGACCAGATCTCTGTGGCCTTGAGGGAGTCAAGATTTGGGTGGGGGTGGCATTGACCTTCCTCACAATGACGCTCCACCAGAAAAAGTTGAGAGGATTTAAATCTGGTGAGGATGGGGGCCAGAGGTCCATGGACCAGAACTCAGCCAAGGATGAGGCCAGGAAGTTCTGGACCTTTTTGGATGTGTGGGCCGGTGCCCCATCCTGTTGAAAGATGTAGTTGCCCAGGGGGTACGTCCTCTTCAACCACAGGGAGACCTTGTACCTGAGGATCTTGTAGTACACCTCTGAGTTGCACTTTTTGTCCCTGCCAAAGAAGATCAGCGGCATTCTCTTCCCATCACTGGACAGGATGCCCAGCACCATCACCTGCTGTGGGTGCTTGGTCATGCAGATGAACTCCACATCATCCCTCCCTGTCCATGGCCAGCCAGCGGTCATTCCTGTAGTTGTGGAACTGGTCCACAGTGAAGATCTTCTTGCCGGAGAAGATCCGCACAGTGGACCCATGGTTCTCCTTCATCTACACTAGCATTTTCTTGACTCTCACCAGCCTCCTCTCTTTGGCTGCCTATGTGATGAGCTAGTGCTTCCCCCAGACAAAGGACTTGAAGCCAAGCTCAGCCACAGACCTCCTGATGGTGTCCAGGGACAACCCCATCTCCCTGGAGTGCTGCCGCAGCAAAGTCTGGTGGTTCTCCATGATCCTGCTCAAGAGGGTCTCAATGAAGGTCTTGTCGGACACACAAGGGTGGGTGCCGGACCTGGGCTTCCTCTCATGGCCCTTGCCGGACCTCTTGGCAGTGGCCATGCACTGAACAGGGTGGACACCCACCTTTGCCACTCTCGCCACCTCCATCTGGGGCAATCCCACATCAAGGAGAGTGGACACCTTGATTCTGTTGATCTCCTGCTCCATCATTTCTTGACTGATTGAAGTTATTCAAATGTCAAATCTTAGCTAAGGATCAATTTTTTTTTTTTTGCAAGTCAGCATAAATTTCAGTATTGACAGATAGATACACAATTTTGACTTTTCAGACCCGCCACATTTGATCATTCACCCTGTAGAACTTTATTCTCTTAATGACGTCATGTATCATGTGGGGAGATAATGACATCCGCAGTACAAGGATATATTCCTGTTTTATAACCCTCGTAGAGTTCACTGGTGGTGATACCGCCTACTCTGAAGCACAACTTAAAATCCAATTGTCTGAACCTCTTTCAGGAGTCATTTAAACTGCCCTCCTGAATGGGTAGAACTAACGTTACTTGCACAGTTACGTAATTAAGTAAGTTATGGTCTTTAAAGTGAACTCCCGATTTAGTGACATCTCCGTAATGTGGAAAGAGTGTTACCTTATGGTGTGGATGTGCGCCTGATAATTGTCGTTCGGGCATTGCTCGTCAAGATCCAGCATCATGCGCAACTTTGTGATTGCCCATTTTGGTGTTAGAATGTTCAAAATGCAGAAAGTGCAGCAGCAGGATCACCTTGAGCAGCGAGTAGAGGCCTTACTCATGAAAAGTTTCACTTCCATAACGTAACTTCATGCCTCTTTTTAACGTGTCTTTTAAAAGAGTGTCTGAAGCTTATTGGAAGGGAGTTGCTAGGTTTTTGATAGTCAGTACAGGCATGAACGGGAAAGTCAAGCAGAATCAGCATGAAGTGGAGATTCTGAAGCACACTTGCACGGAAATTTTTAGTGGTCTACTCAGAAAAGTAGTGCTTTAGAGGCATTTTAATTATATGCTACATTTTTTCTCAAATTTGAGTCATGAATAGTGACCACAATGAAATCAGCATTTCACTGGCATCAACGTCGCTTGATATGATGCATCAAATAGTGGAGCAAGACGGCATTTTCTGGTGGAAGACAATTCTTATTAACCCTATACAGGAATTAGCTTTTCTCCTTCACAAGTACTTCAATCGATGTTGGCAGAAAAACAACGTACACGGCCTCTTCAAGAACAATACGGGCAGGAAGTAGCGGCTTTGACTTTCTTTTAGACCATCTTTTTTAATGTCTATGCATATATGTTTCATCTTATTTATAGCACTATTAAATTAACTACTTGGAGCTCATGTGGAAGGTGGGGGTACGTGCTGGTTTTATAGCCTAGTTTTATCACCTGGTTTTATAACCAGGATAGACATGCATTTAAATTCACAACGATCGACAGCGGCTGTCTAAGAAGCTGAAAAGCAGATATTAATCATTAGAGTTCTTATGAACTTTTCAAATGAATTGATGAAAAGTACCCGAATACAGCCTGTCCGCGCACATTTATTTCGATATCACAACTAGTAATCCCAGGCATATTGTAGGGGGTCACTTTGATGCACTTCTACAGTTGAAACAAAAATATGATCATGTTCGTTTTGTGCTTTGTTCGTCTGATCTTGACTCTTTCGGTCATGGCGTTGCTTGGGACTTGGCTGTACCGTCGTGCCCAAAATAGGCGAAGCATCTTGAGGCACACTAGGCAGAGGGTCTGCCACACTGCCCAGTCTCGAAGGAAAGCCTCCTCCGACTGCAACCTCTTCTTGGCCCCAGTTGACATGCCAGTAATCTTTGGCTGTGCCTTTGGACACCTGCTTGAGTTTTGCGGCCTCAGCCTTCAGATCAATGAAAGTCATCGTTTCGGAGAATCCCAGATCGGCGAGCAGGCGCAGCAGATTTTCTGCCTGGTGTATGTAAAGCCTGCTTTGTCCCAATGCAGAGAAGTCGTGCGATCGCCGGGACATGTCTAAGAAGCCCCTGATGAAGAATTCTAGCACCAGGCGCCCCCTCGTTTGCCCCAGAGGCGCCTTCACTTCCATATTGGGGTCAATGATCTCGTTCTGCTCGAGCAGAGTGTCTTTCAACGAGTTGTTCGACCTCACAAGTTGACGGTGTTGCTTTTCCATCCGCCTGTTTTCTGCGTGCTGCGCTCTGAGTTCTTGGGCCCGTTGAATGTAGGGATCTTTGTTTAGCTCCTGCACCTTTCTATTCCTGTAATTCATCATTGCACGATTATGATTGTTGCGGTAAAACTATCACAACGCAACGAGCGCTTACCTTTTGAATACGTTTGATCCTTGGACCCCTCCGGTGGCCTGCAGCAACGCGGGATTGGCCATGAGAATGGTATCTCTGTCCGGGCGACTGAGGATGTGGTACAACTCGTCCATGTCAGGGGCGGGGTAAAAGTCATGGTCGAAATGCAATCGCTTGATGGCCACCATGAGGAGGGGCACCAAATGCTCCTGAATTCGGTGAAATCGCTCTTGGGCTTGCGCTAACTTGTGCCTGGGGACAGAGGCTAGCAGATTCTCGTTCCACAAATAGTAGTTGGGAAGCCGCTGTCGTTTCAAATGACCTTTCATTTCTACGAACAGTTGCAGCAAGTTGCGCCCCAACGTCTCCTCGACGAAGCAAGTAGGCTCGCGCTCCACCTTCGAGTAGAAAAGGTGCCTGAAAAACGCCTTGAGAGTTGCAGTCAACGCATAGACATAACCTTACGTGCGTCATCTAGATCTTAATCAGCTGATTGTCATAAATTACTTAATGTGTTCGGGGGTGATGGAGTTCATGTCTGTCAGGAAAGTCTTGTGTATCAGCAGAGCAAAGAGGAGACATCGGATCTTGGGGTGGTTCAGTTCCCGTTGAATCATGCCCTCGATTCGGGCGAACTGAAGCCGCCATTGCAGTCCTGATTCTAGCAACTCTTCTGCGGTCAGAAGTTTGATCTTCTTGGGACTGATGAAGCCCACAGGGACCACGTTACACCCGATCTGTTGCGCCTACGGGTAGCAGAGAGGACCCATCACTTCAAAGCAACAATTGTTCAGTCGTGCACGGTGGAATCATTAAAAGGAGAATGATTCGAATGATGAATGTTTCGAATCTGGATCGCAATCGAATCTTTGACGGTTTGCTTATAAATCTGATTCAAATACAATTTAATTCGAATCCCAATCGCGTCTTCCCAAGTGGATGTTAATGAAATCAGGGGAGTGACTCAAAATTTAATCTGCCGGTGACACCTTCAATGTGTTCCTGCTCAAGTCTGCCCGAGGTGGGCGCTGTCTGCCCGCCTGACTCGTCACTGAAATTTCCACTTATTTCGAGGTCACTGACCTCGAAATAAGTGGAAATTTCCAAATAGTCATAGTTATATGATCACCATCAGATTTGAATCTATGCCCTCAGATCTGAATCTTCGGTGCATCTATAAAAAATAACCCTGGATTATACGAACCAAGCAAACTTTCATCTCAGATTCAAACTACACCCAGCACAAATGTCCAGCACAGAAAGGAGTGCCTTTATACTACTTGCCTTTATGCTACTTGCCCTTTTACTACTTGCCTTTATACTTATTATATGTTAATTGTGTGTGTGGGGGGGGGGGGGGGGGCAGCAAGCACCCGGCTCATAGCGGCATACGTGCATCACGTGTAAGGCGAGACATCCTGCCAGTCGAAAAACTGAAACTTGCAAGAATGTCGAACGTCAGGACAAATCCAGGTATTATTGCGAAACAATATTTGCGTGCACAACACACATATACAGACCACTCGCTTGTCGGCAGCTTCAATTTTACGCCTGCGTTTATTTGCTCAAGTCCGTAACGCCAGACTGAGAAATCGTGTGTGCTCTGCAGTCTTTAACTTATACTGGGATTAGTGTCAATTTTACTTTAGCGAGTTCTCTCAGGTACAGCAGATGATTGCAGCAGAAAAAATAGAGGAATACTAGAACTAATGTGCGATATTGAGCAATGTGGCTCAGTGGCAACGACGTGATCTGTTAGGGTGGGTAGTAGGTCAGCGTAAGTAGGTATATTGCCTATGCAGGCTGCAAATAAAGATAATATGTTGGAGGCTACTCCGCTGGAGATTTATTGACTCACACTATCAATCTTTTCGTCTAAAAACACTGCGCTATCGCTCTTCTTCCAATTTTATACAACTTGCAAGAAGTGAGTTCAATCATGTAGAATTTAACCATCCTGAAGATCTAAGCTTGGAATCCTCTCTGTCACTGTCTTGGCTTCTTCGCTGTGCTCTGACTTTACAAGCAAATATAGAAGGAGTTGCAAAATCGTCACAGCTTCTCTTTAAAGATGCTTAACTTACAACTGATCAACTAACCAGATGAAATTGGAAGAAAAGAGATAAAGGAGTACTAAAAGAAAGATACTGTGAGTCACTAAATCTCCAGTGTCGTAGCGTTCAGCAGATTATCGTTATTTACGGCACAATCTGTATGCATACGTAGAACAGAAAAGTCGGTTGCAGCGTCAGGATCGGGGAAGAGAAAAGAGAGAGGCTGGTATTAGCGAACTAACGCTAGAACGTTGCAGTCATGGACTGACGATTTGATTCTGTTCTGGCTCAAACTGATGTCGTTGCAAGAAAGCTGACGCTACAAGCGAGCTCTTCTGTAGTGAGGACTTCAAGACTTGTCAAGGCAACATCACGCGCCAAGCAAGCATTGTGGGTTGGGGTCCGAAGCGTGACAAGGGCAGTAAATGGGGAGGCGGAAAACTGAATAGTCGGAACAAACTGGAGATTCCAGGACGATTTGGAAGACTCAAACAAATACCTGGGACACTATTTCTGTCGAAGGCCACTGGTATATCATGCCCGTGCGCTTGTCTCGTATCTTCTTTCGCTTCCGTAGGCACCACTCGATGCCCTCGTTCGGCCAGAAGGCCACTTCCACGGTAGGAATAAAGTCCAGACTCGTCTCTTTGGCCATGAATGAGTCAGAGACCCTCTCCTCAGTGCACATGATCCTGGGGTCAAGAATGCGGGCGCCGCTCGTCAGTCCTCCCTTGCCAACCCGTCGAGCCAACTCGTAGAATTCCGCGGCGAAGTGTAGCATGAACCGCCGCGGGCTCAGGTACACCCTGTCCTCCTTGGGCTCGGCCCCAGCCGTTTTCAGCAACGAGGCTGCGACAGGGTCGTCGTCGACGAAGTGACCGTCGTCGACTGGCATCTCCACTCGCTTGAACACATTCGGAGGTAGCAAATTGTTGCCTTTGCCTTTAAAGTTTTGTCCAATCATCGCGGCGTTCTGGAGATTCCACTGCTTTAGAACACGATATGCGTCCTCCACATCGGTCCTGTTCGCAGAATTGGCAGTGTCCGGTCTCTCCAGCTGCGCCATCCGAGGCGACTGTGAAGCCTCTAACGGCACACCTCGAGGCTCCTGTTCGGGCCCCCGCTGACGAGGTGACATTCTGTTGACACTGGCAATGAGATCTTTCCTCACCACTCGCTTCTCGATGCTACGCAATAAAGCGCTGCCTGACTCAAAGCCATCTTCTTCGTCCTCAAGGATGTCGGACTCACTTTGGTGAAACTTCCCTTTCAGCTTCGTTTCCTCGATTGGAGTAGGTATGCGATCAAGAAGTCTATTTGAGGTAGCTGCTGTTTCGCTCTTGGCACCAGGTTGGCTATTCTCATCTCTTGTCGATGATTGTCCTCTTTGAGAGAACGCTTTCTCCTCTTGATTGGGCAAAAGTAGCTTTTGTGAATAGAAAGAACTAGTACTGGGTTCGTCTTGGAGTTCTCTTGGAGAGTTCTCTTGGAGATCGTCTATATCGTCCACGCAGCGGAGAAAGACGTAGCCTGTTTGCAAAGGAAAATGGAAAAAAAGATGTTCTAGTACAGTAGCATAGTAAGACCATAAGATTGTATTTTGCCGTCCGTAAGCACACATATGATGCAAGTGAAAAGACCTCACCTTGCTTTGACGATGGCTCGACGCAAGTGCGATAATGTGGAGGGTCGACGTGAGTGTACGCGTTTGAGCCGTTGGTCATGCTATGAAAGTCCTAGAGCATCTTTTTATTATGAATGACATTGTCATAACATATATACGACGGCTTTGAGATTCTTCACTTTCTCACATACCTCGGGCCTATGAGTCTCGACGACGTCGTGCATTATGTGGTAAACGGTTGGCATGAGCTGCTCGAGGACATTATGACTATCGTGAGGACTAGCGCGAAAGCCCACATGGTCCAGGATCTTAAAGAACATGGCATCGGAAACCAGGGGCTTCTGCTTTGTCTCGCTCAGAGATCCACGCATCTGCTCCTCGGTGTCATGCTTCATGCTGCGTTGGATCTCGCGACTTCTGCATGGAGCAGTTAACAAGTAAAGAACAAACATACGTACGGTTGTTCGTACTGTCCTTTTTACAAGAAACGTCTATCATATAAAAAAGACCTATCGTTGAATCCCCGGGGTACAACACAAGTCTATTGTAAATTTTGTTACGAAATGACTTTATCCACCTAAGCGAAGGCCACAATGGGTGGCCTGACACAGCAGGCAATAGGAGCTGATGGATCTGATAGGAGCAAGGAAGGAATCTTATTCGTCCATACGAACTTTTGTGTTCGTTGGACCTGTCATATATCTTCCAGAGCCATTTTAAGGACGCAACTGAAGGCAATTTAGTGTTCAAACACAAGGATCATGTTCACTCTTCGCTCTATAATTGATCATCGCTATGGCTCTTGGTAATCTCATATGTGCCCGAGCACACACCCGAGGAAGAATGAGCTTCTCAAGAAAGAATTTACTGGAGGTAAAGGAGGAAAATAAAACAGTGTGACATATCTCCCTTATCAGCGTCACTAGTACGTCATGCTCTTAAAGACTCTATCGTTTATCTGTTGCTACGGTCAGCAAAAGGTGACTCCTGTGACTTTAGCAAGGCTATTTTGTCCCGCTTTCTGTACCCCAGGTGCATGTACATTGCAATGTAGTCTTGTCAGAGTGCTTGGGCCTCACATGCGGTGCATACACGGCTAGCAGGCGTTAGATGTACCTCTCGCTGAGAATTGATATTGGAGTGTTCACTGATGAACGACATGTGTTGCTCATTCAAGGCTGAATTCTTGTGCTACAAGCAAGTCTCCCGTGAATGCTAAAGGAAGTCTTTGAAGCGGCCGCAACCAACTAAGGTCAACGATGATTCAGCTCTCAAACAACAACTGCATCACTCGCGTACTCTTTCACTCACCTGTCGAAGTTTGGGAAAAACTGCACAAGAAGCATGAGCTGGTTGAGTATGAATTTGTCCGGATTCTTGTAGAAGTCTTCCCGGAGGATGGCGTAGTTCTCCATCTGCATTTCGCGCTCAAGCGCGCTGTAATTGATCGTTCCCCTGGTCTGCGGAGGTGTTTGCGGCTGTGGAGCTTCGGGAGCCCTTGATCTTCGTCCCTGCGGATTCTCACCATGTGGTCTGATGCTTGTGATCGTTACAACGCCACTGGATTCCTCGTTTTGGTTGGATTTGCCGCACAGAGCTCCCATGACTGTTCGTGCAGCACTGTCACTGGAATTTCAATTTTTTATCTAACCTAAGTTATCAGTTAAATTAAGATTAGATAACGGGCACCTTTCAACCCCCCCTCCCTTGTAATACAGAGCCAACTCACAGTGCAGTCCTTGGCGTAAAGAGTATTATCTGGGCTAAAGGTTGCTAGGTTCTGTGAGGGGGTGAAAAAAGCGCGACAGAGTGCGAGAGGGTGACTATTGAGGGGATGGGGAGATAGGGTTTTGCATGGTAGAACATGGCGCCGGAGGACCCGAGGAGTGACACCCGGTGGAAATGATGTGCCAGGGGACTGGGATTGTTCCGTGAAAATTTCAGTCCATTTCATCAATGTTTGATGAACCTCTGGCACCAAAATGGGCAGCCCTGACAATGAACCTCTGTACTGAACATTGGGCCTAAGTATTATATGTACAGTGCAGTGCAAAAGTGAGCGTTCACCTGCTTGAAAGACAAAAAAATCGCATTTTGAAGTCACTTTTTAGTAGCGAAATGCAATTTCTTTTGCTAGGAGAGGGGCTCGGCTCCCCCTGCCTCCCCTCTGGAGATAGGCCCCCCAGGACTCCTGCTGGGGGTGAGCCCAGAGACCCCCGACATATATGTGTTCCACATCGAAATTCCACCTCAAAATGTCCCAGTGCCGCTTATGAGGTGCAGTCATGCCCGCGGCTACTCCTTGCACCAGGGACTGTATAGTATGGTTCATAAGCAACAAACAGTTTTGTTGTGTGCATCGAGATATGGTGAGCATAATTGCGTCGGAGGCAGCTGACGCTGTTTTTAGTCACTACAAAGTACGGTTAGCAGCAAAATGTTGTTGCGTTTATTGTTATTTCCACATTCCACTGCACTGAAAAAAACTCTCCGCCGAAACCTAAACTCCGTTTCAGCATACAGTACTCAAACGCCGTCGTCTTCCTGTACAAATGCTGTAATACGTCAGTTGTCCACAAAAGAAGACGCAACATAGGCAATTTCTCTTAGCATTTCACATCCACAGCTCTTCAGTATCAGTCACTCGAATTCCAAAGAGCAACTTTTCGTACTTTACTAAGCAGTTCAAGCATTCGTCGTCCACCTGGAAGAAAAAAAACAGATTCGTCTTTAAGTTCTTTTGCTTGAAGTCCTCCTTTGTCAGGCTAACCATACCCTAAGAAAGGGTCTCAGCATTCGGACGTAGAAGAAGGCATCTTCCAAGGTGCAAGGCGTAGCCTTCATCAAGTAGGCGATTATCACAGCAGCCGACCGGTTCAGGCCTTCTACACCGTGGACGAAGATCACGCCGTTCTGGAGCACCAAAAGCCGATAAAGAAGGAGAACAAAGTTCGTTCGCTTCGTCCAAGTCCTTACTTTTTCTATCACAGACTCAATGATGTTTCCTGAAGCCTCCAGAGTCTCCAGCAGGTTCCTTTCTCCGTCCAGGCCCAGGTAGACCACGTTCTCAAATCTGTTCTCCGGGCTCCTGAAGGAAAACAAGAACGTAGGGATGATCTCGTGGCCTCTGCTCACCTTCATTTGGTACCTTCCGATGGAGAGCACGTGTGTTACAGTCAATCCTCTGAAGACAGCCCTCTCCTCTGCCTGCTCGTGACAGCCGAGGAACAGTTGGCTTGTCTTTACCAGCGTCGGCATCCACGGGATGAAGGCGCAGTTGGAGCCCCTCCTGGCCAGGAGGTGCGGAAAGAGCCGTTCGACGCTGCTGATGCCGCCTAAGATGCAGAAAACTTCCTCCACCTACGGATAGCGAGTGCAAAAGCAACAGCCTCGATGATCACAACTTTTACCAACCTTCTTTCGCTTCAGAGTGTTAAATGCCTTGTACAATATAGAGTAGATATTTGCGGCCGCGGTTCCGTCGTAGTCGTAGAAGACGACCACGGAGTAGGACTCCAATTCCGGATACTCCACCATGTTCCACGTCAGCGTCTCAAAGTGCTTGGCAGTCAGAAGGTGTCGCTCGTCAAACTCATTTCGGTTCCTATGAAGAAAAAAATTGAAGTTGGGTGACCGCAATGCAGAGACAAGTTGCGCGTACAACGTAAACCTCACCCTGACTATGAGAACGTACATCAACTGAATTAAGACATTGAATATATGACCGATAAATGTCAAGGCGGACCCAATCCCGCTGTACCTAGTCTAGGTTCAGTTATAAAAACATCCTCGCCATCCTGTAGAATAGAATTTGCCCGCCAGCTGAACTGAATTTGATTAGTCGAACAAGTCATATTCTGGACAATGTCAATTATTTTCAAGAACCATAACTTTTACTTTACGCTTACAGCAAAAATGTGATTGGGGAGTTCATTCAGCTTCCCTTTCAATTTTTCAGTAATGTACTGAAGATGTTATTCAAAAGAAGAAGCTATGCAGAATAAAAGAAATTTCTTTCTGAAGAAACAGAAGCACAGATAGTTAAGAGTCGATTTAGAGTATTCACTTATCATTTACCGTGATAAAGTCTCTCATATTTTTGTGCTGCTGAAAAAACACCACAAGTACAGGTCTCATTCTTGTTCTGACCTAAAATCCACGAGGAGCATGTAGTTCGGGTTGGCTATGTAAGGCCCATGGAAGCCGGCGTGAAACAGGTTGAAGAAGGTGTTAGCAGATATGTAACCATACTTGAGGGACTCCGGCAGAAGAACTTTCGGCTCAAGTTTCAAGTTGTTGAGGTACTCGTTAGACTCTGTAAGACAAAGAAAGAGCGACAGCCACACGATATAACCCATGCAACTGCTACGGATCACGTACCGTTCTGGTATCTGGTGACAGCGTGGACCACCAGGTTGTGGTACTGATCGTGGAAATCTTCCTTTTCCTTCCGCAGCTCTTCCTCTGGCTTAATCGTAGGCTTATTTGGATGTAGACAACTCAGTTTTTCAGCCTTAGTGGCTGCGCAACCCATCGTCCACGCAAAAAAGCCAGGATTTGCCTTGTTCAACTGTTTAGGATGCAGCTTTTTCACTGGGCAGTGTCGGCTGCCCCCCAAAAAAGTTACCTGGGCCAGAAGCTTTAACCTCCAGAAGTACGATTTTCATTGAATAAACACGAACAAGAAAAGATGTGTTCCAAATTATGTCGTCAGAAAGTAGGAGAAAACATATCATACCAGAAAGATGAATGCAGATACGATGTATGGAGGACCAAACCAGCCAAGGAAGACTTTATGGTGACAAAAAGTACGCAGCTTCCCCCTCAACTGCAAGACTGCTCAAATAAAGCTCTCAAGCAAGTCTTTTGCGGTCTAAGACATTTTTGTCCCCATGATCTGAGGCCGACAGACAAGAATGTAGACTTTTTGAGGCGCACGCGACACCTTACCTTTCTCTCGGAAGTTGGCAGAGTTCCCGAGTCCTAGGAGCTTGTTTAGTCTACGCGCAGAACATCCTACGTAAATGTTTCCTCGTCAGTAAAGTAACCATCAGCACCAAGATATCCTCTTGCTTTTGATACTTTCTTTCCCATCTTTGTCGATGCTATTGAACTCTAGCAATGTACAGGGTGTAAGTTATAATGCTTCCTCTCAATGCTCCCGAACCCCATCTGCTCTAGCATCGACAAATCGTCTATTGCTGCAGGTAGGAGGGGTTTTATACTTTGATGTCACATATTCAGTTAAAGGTCTGTAGCTGGCAGGCAAAAAATACTTTGACCGAAGACGATCCGGAAGACGTTTAACATAACCCTAAACGTGAACACGGAAAAGCAGACATTTGAATAGCATACCAAATGGGAGGTTGAGTCATGACCTTTCAAATTTTCCGCCGTATTGATGATTAATAGGGCGCTTAATTTTTTTTTCAGATTTAAAAAGTGGCAGCTGGTCGAAACATTGATGCTTCATTAAAAGAGTTTTTTTTTCTTGAGTGATTTCTCGCACCCCTAAAAAGATTTGGGGACAACTGCCCGAATTCACACTTTCAAATATGCTGTTATAAAAGTGTCTCCGATTGAGCTGAAATTTTAGGTGCTAATAGTAGGCAGTGTCTAGCATGATGATAAATAAGTTCAGTTGGTCGTGGAACTCGCCAGGAGCAAAGCGATCGTCGAACTCGCCCGTGAGGGGCCACAGGTCGTTGGACAATGTAAGGGTCCTTGAGTACCCCAGCAGCACCGTTCACGACGTCTCCAAACGCTGGGAAGAGACCGGTAAGACGACCAGGTTTGACAAAGCGCGCACCTTCCCTGGGTCAGGACCCTCGGGTTTTGGCTCAAAAGTTACGTTAGAATAGGTCGGGTTAGGTAGGTTAAAGTAGCTCAGGCAATTGGGACAGCAATGTAAATTGGGACGTACATTGCGTTCAAGAGTCTCCTACCAGTTTTGATCGCTTACAGCTCGGCAAACAGAAACTGTCGGACACTATTGAAGGTACCAAAATACCCCACAAGATATCGATTTCATGCCATTGCAAATGTGGAGTTGTTGCGATCATCAGAAATTACTCCTATTCCAGCAGGCATTTTGGGCTTTCTCTGTTTTTCCAGTCGCCAATGGGCACCACGGGATTGTTGGTGTCCGCAGGCATCGCCTTTGGCAAGCATCAGTTCTTGGACAATACAGCGCTGTTACACAGGGTGTCCCTTTTTTCCCTCTCGATAAACATTTAAATCTTTTGTGGTCATTTCGCTGCCATCAACATTGTCCGACAGTTTCTGGTTCAGAGTTGCAAGCGATTAAAACAGGCAGGAGACTTTTGAACGCAGTGTACTACATTGTCCTTTTGGAACTCAAGTCCAAGGCCACACAGACGATAACTCTAAACAATTCAGTCTTCTAATCATATTTTGCTTTTGTATGTAAGCTTTCCCAATTGTTTCTGTCGCGTCCATACGGAATTTGAGCAACCCTGTACGACAAGTACGATCCGCGTGACTCGTCAATGTCCCCATGCTAGCGTATTCCCAATGCATCACTTAAACATAAACTGCAAACACTTGTCAGCCGGTCCTGTTTAGCATTAAGTACCCTCCAGGAAGAAATTTCTAGCTATATTATCAAAAACATCTCACCGGACATGCATAACTGTTTCATGAACGTACTAGAATATGCCATAATTTACTGCACATGTAAGCACTGTACTGATGTATGTCACTCCTCATGAAGCAGCTGGTTGCTGAACATCCAGTCAGCCAGCTCTTCGTGATCCCTCCTGAAAGTGTTGAGGCTGTTGATCAAACCAGCAAGCTTCCTCTGCCCTTTCAGTTGCTCTTCCAACCACTGCCCTGCCAGCCAATCTGCTGCATGATAATCCGGAGCATTGAAGTTCTCGCAAACATCAACCAGCTTCTTAATCGATCCGGAAACCTTCTTCTCCATATCCAGTGCGTCCCTCAGAGCCTCCTCGGCGTCGGCCCAGGTTCGCTTGTCCAGCATGGGGGAAAAGGAGAGACCCGACGCTGACGTCTCAGCATCTCCACGCATTTGCAAATACTCCAATAACTTCTTTCCGTGTTCTCTCTCTTCGTCCGCGTGCTCAGAGAAGAGTTTTGCTACACCGTCGAGACTGATGTCGTCCCGGGCAAAGTGGGCAGACATCAACAAGTACTGCATGGCAGCAGAGAACTCGTTCTGGACTTGCCTACGCATGAGATCCACGCACCCGTGATGATAGTTGTGGTCATCGTAAGCCTTCGCGGGACCTCGGGAATCCGCATATGCTCCAACGGAGCAAGTACCCCGGCAGTGATTAAAGCATAAGGGAAGTAATATTAACCAGGTCTCCCATCGGAACATGATGAAGGACTACTGACTTAACAAGGAGACGAGGACGAGCAGCTTGAAGACCGAAGAGGAGAGGTAAAGATTACAGGATACCGATAACAAACAAACATATGTAGTGGGGGGAAGACAGACATTGCCAAAGGATTAACTTTGATCGACTGCAGAGATAAATTGACCCGAATGCATCCTGGGACAGGACAAACAAAACAAGGAGATACCTAAGACATTGTTTGCATCAAGCACTATCGCAGAATCGTACGTTAAGACGACGACGATTACATTCGCGAAGAATGTAAGAATGGATACATACGTGTTGTTTGTATTATCTATATACAAGCTTTCTCAGAAGCAATACTTTATCATCTATCGATTCGTCCTCAGGAGATTAACCGCGGTGATGGAATCGGGAAAGAGGTTGTGATAGTTAATCAATGGGACGTAAGCCGCGGTGATCACTTTTCCTGGAAAAAATATGGATACTTTGCATTTTGGAGTCATTGCATTTGTGATGTACGAACTCACCTGCAAACCATCTTCCATGAAGAGCATTGACTGCTGCGACGGCAGTTGCTACATTGGGACATTTGGCATACACGTTGCCAGTGGGGGACTGTGTATCTACCAGCAGATGAAGAACCCCACCGTATTTGTTGCACTCCTCAATGACGTCATCTCGGACCTCCAGCTCCCAGCCGGGGATAGTTTCCTCTGCTGGGTTAAACATGTTGCTCAACATGAAACATTCCGTAGCGATGGGAGGATGGGTCTGTTTGAGCTGCTGCTTTTGCTGTTCCTGGGCGGTCATTATGGGCTGGCGTGAGGCTGTAGGAGCGGTGGCCGAGTTCAAAGCTTGACTGGCCACCTCGGGCAGCTTCATCCCAGTCCCCTGCGCCAGCTTGGCCATGAGGGCCAGACGACCGGTGGCTCCCAGGTCTACGCCAGATCGATCCAGTTCGTCAGCATCAAATCCTGCGGGCCCAATTGATGGTTGCTGCTGGTCATTCCTCTCTGTCACGTGGCCAACTTTCATGGGCCTGCCGGCTAGTTCAAAGCCGTTCAACTGCTCCAGTGCTTTCTTCGCGTCGTCAGCCTCCATATACTGAAAAGAAGATATTACATATAACTTTTTTGTTCAATATTCGAAATCAAGTGACGTGACCGCCAGACCCTTACCGTAATGAACCCATATCCCTTGGATCTGCGTGTTTCTGGATCCATGATAAGTTGGACTGATTGTATAGGTCCGAAAGGCTCAAAGATTCCCCTCAGCATGTCTTCAGTGATGTTGAAATGAAGCGATCCCACATACAGTCTCATAGGCCCCTTGTCCTTGATGCGTGAGACCTCCGCATTGTAATTTCCAACCCTGTTCTTCTCCGCCTGAGACGGTTGCACAATAACGGGAACTCCAAGTAGCTTCTGGCCATTTAGTCCCAATGCCTGAAAACGGAACTCGTATAACAAGGAAATGCTGATATCGTAAAGTGATGTCTTACCAGTGGGACTGATTCAAGATCTTTAAACTCCACATAGGCGATGCCCTTAAACCGCTTGGTCTTGTTGCATACGATCAGCTTGACGTCCCTGATCTTCCCGACAGCGGAGAAAAACTCTTCTACATCTCTAGCCCTCACCCTCTGTGACAGCTGCATGATGAAGACAGTCCGCGCGTCTCTCTCCTCTGGGGACAGTAGCGGTTCCGGGGAGCGACTGCGACTGCGACGACGCACTTGGGGAGATGGATGGCGCCTCGGGCTACGTCCGGGAGAATGACGAGAACGGCGGCCCCTGGAACGGGAACGCGAGCGACGGCCCCTGGAACGGGAGCGCGATCGGCGGCCTTTGGAACGGGAGCGCGATCGGCGGCCTTTGGAGCGGGAACGTGAACGGCGGGCGGCGCGATCTCGACTCCGGCTTCTACGACGGTCCCGGCTTCGACTGCGGCGGCGATCTCGGCTGCGACTCCGCCGCCGACTTCCGCGGCGGTCGCGACTCCGACTTCTGCTGCGACTCCGGCGACGGCGCCTTTCACGTGAGCGAGAGCGACGAGTCCGGCTGCCAGATCGCGACCTGAGCAATGAAGAAGTGTGAATTAGTAAAAATTATTGTTCTTTTAAGAAAAACATGTTCCTCACCGTTTCTTCGAGGTCGAGCCATTTTCCTTAGAGTCGTTGTGCTGTAGGAAGGACAAAAAAGCAGGCATTAGTAATCTCGTTGGGGTGAGGGCTTTTCTTACGCACTGATCTCCCCGATCTCAGAGTTGCAACTAAGTCAATGAACACTTTCCTCAAACGTGGTCGCTTGCAACAGAAGATCATTGGCACGATTCATGACTTGCCCTGCACCACTTACCGGCTTGCATAGAGCGCGTTCTAGTCACACAAGACACTTTGTACTGATCTCGATCTGCAAAGATATATAGGTGGCTTTACTTCAGTTGTCTCAGTCCGTCAGCATTGGGGACTCTCACATCAAAGACATTGCATGCAGACTTTGCATTAAGTTAATTACAAAGTGTATGGTATGAGGTATACTTTTCTCGAGGTGGATCGCGGGAGAACGCGGACACGCGCGAACTCGGGGTCCCTCTCTGGCTGGGGTGAAGGGGAGAGAACATTGTGAGAGAGAACTTGTCTGAAAGAGAGACCAGGGGTAGAAAAGGGTGGGACACGTACATGAGAAGCGACCACGTCTGAATCAACCCTATCCTAAAACAAAAAAGACCAAACGATCGGGGAGTTAGACAGTTTGATAGATGAGAAACTTGGCTGCATCTTTTGTTTGACGCACTCGTCGAACGAGGAAGAAGAGAGAGTGATGCCTCCGGCGGAGGCTGGCTGCTGCCTCTTCAGCTCGGTAGCCCGGTATAACAGCGAACCTGGGAGACGAGGAAAAGGTCCACGGTGAGTGTAACTTTACCAAGATGGAACAGAGTGGGGAGGGGGTTCACATTTCATAAAAGTTGGCGAGCTTACGGTGCATTTACTCGGGTGGACTTTCATGGACAGAGATTACCCCTAGGGATGAAACATCGTCGGTGAGCAGGATAAGGTTGTAATGAGACTCCACGGATATCGATAAAGCGGTCTTCTGTCTTTGTCCGAGGGCGCCAATTGTACTGAGAAGTGCAAGTACGTGGGGATGAGTGATCAACGAGACGAGAGTTTTGAATTTAAAGCATTGATGCGTCAACTTCTCTCAATTCTAACCTCGTTCACCAAGTTACAGATCAATTCATGGCGATAGAGATCGTTTCGGTTGTTCGTTACTCACGATGGCCGCGCTGGGGCCGGTCAACATTATGTACTCTTCGTCTCAGTGCCTAATCTGGAGAAGAGTGACGACTGCATCGCCGCAACACCAGCTCTATTGGTAAGAACAGAACAGTAGTGCGAACAAGTGATATCTTATCCACCGGCCACTGACGTCCACCCTCGCAAATGCACCCTTGGCGCTACCGCACTCGGTTGCGAGTGCTACTACAGAGGCCGCTGTCTCCGCAGCCACGGTCGTCGTCCCTGGGACAGACATCGAGAGCGCCCAAATGCGTCCAATATACAATAACACCTTCACCCGCCTTTCTCACCTCCTTCTCCTTAGCGTAGGGAGCCTCCAGCAGGGCGTCCACGTCGTCGAGGTCGTCGCCCATCTTGTGATGATCCTGAAAGAAGGAAAACCAGCTGTAGTGTGACAGTAATCGGGCAATGGCGGGACTAGCTATGGATGAATCATGAGCGACCCTATTGTACAGCTCTTTCAAAATACTGCAGTCGCCTTCCACGTAGAGCACGAACTAAAGAGTCGTATGGGCTAAGACCTGTGGTAGCTCACCTAGAAGTCGACGGTGAAGTCGCAGTCAGTCCAGGAGCAGAGCGTGACAAGAACTATTCGTTAACGTTGGCACACCTCAACTCCAGAGGGCAATGAAAGAAAGATGGCGAGGAGGTTCGAGCTGTCTCTCCACCCCCTCCGCAGGAGTTGCCAAAGTCCTTCCTCGAGGCAACGTGGTGAGTCACGATTAGCCAGGCTGTGCTCGACAAGAAAGACCGGAACAATGTTTCAGTTGAGCTGCGACGACATAAATATGTTAAGATTGCTCAGTGCGCTCCATATTTGAAGCTGAGTGCATTGACTCGCTTGAAGGTTATCATTCGCATCACGAATTATGGCAGCGCTGTCTGATTTTCGGTCAGGCTGGGCAGCTCGCTCCTGGCCGATCGGGCAGGTCGTCTGTTCGATACCCCACGTAGCATGATACTACAGATAGCGCTTCTAGATAGCGCTTGCCAGGTGGGCAACTAATGACGGCTACGACAGCAGCGCCCCCACGAGGAGGGAAGCTCTAAAACAGAGTTCACTAGAGTTGACATGTTACGAAAGGAGGTTAATGTTCCAGCATTAAGGCGTAAAACATATAGAAACTCAAAGTTGGCGTCATGAGTATTGCTCTGAAGCAAAGCTACATTTGCAACCATATAAGTGGTCGCACAAGTGCACCACATTGATACAAACGAACACACGAGCTTGCCAATGTCCACGTAGATCCCTGTTGCCTCCGAGCATATAAAGGTCAAGTGGTCGGATTGGAATCAGACCAATTCTTCTGTGCAATCAACCAAAAATATTTCTCAATCAGATCTTGGCAAAGTTGACTTGTAAGCAGGTATGGGAACCTTTATTTGTCCGTAGGTTGGAATGTTAGGTAATGCATGACTGTTTTGTTTGCAAATCATGCACTTGAGTTGAGTACTTTGCTCGTAAAGCCACAAATCTCCCGGTAGAGGGGCATGCAATAGGAAGAGATCCCATTGCCACAAGTGTTGCAATTCCTTTGTCTAAAGGATGACTTAATACGTGTGAGGTGCATGCTTTACTTTCATCTTTGCACCAAACCCTGGCGGAGGTCGGATGTGTTTTTTTTATGAGCCTTGGACAAGTCCGTCCGTCCGCATAGTTCCAGCCTTTTCAGACGAATTGCAAAAAAATGTGCAACCTTGAAGTCGGAGGTTACTGCCAAACTCTGTGATCATGGTGTCACTGCGGATGCTTTTGACACGACGTAGAAGATGCATTGGGCTTGGCCTCATGCATGAAGTAGAGTTGCTCTGGCACGCTATCGCACCACAATGAAGGCCAACCATTATAACAACAACAACAAAAAGATCGCAGGAGTCGTCCGAACTTGCCTTGCTCGTTTACGCGCCAAATACCCCTTCCCCGCATGGGGGCGCTGGTGTCGTACCCGTCTAGTACTAGCAGCCCGCCGAGCAAGCGCTATCTGGAGGGCTGTACGATACTCTATGTCCGAGCCAGCCCCCTTCATCCTTGAGTTGGCAACAGATGTCTCTGGCAGCCACCCAAAGCGACGTGGCGTTCGTCAAGTGGAGCCTCTGGCGACTCTCAGTCTTACTAGATCTTCCACAACGTTGGTTGGTATGGCGTAGGTATTAGCACAGCTATTGTTATGACCCGAAATGTACAACACCCGGACAGAACGAAACCCCCGGCGTTTGAAGATCTCTCCCGGGGTCCATCGCTCTCTGGCTCTGCCTCCGGCTGTGAGCAAAGTCCAGCCGATTCATCTCCCCAGTCGCAGGCATGCACAAAACCAGCGCAGCTTTCACATGTTGAATAAGTCCCCTGGAGCATCATACTGACATTGGGATGTGCACGGACTCCAATGCTCTGTCCCTTTATCTCTCCTCATTTCTATTCCTCCTTTTTTCAATTTCCTTCTTGGGAGGAAGATTAATATCACGACTGAGCGGTCATCTTTTCTATCTCCCTCCCCCTTTCCATCTCTGCTCTGGCGTGCTCGCTCTCTCCTTCATGCGCAAGAATTGGTCATCATCTATAAAAGTCCTCCTCCTTCTCTAGACACTCCCTTTCTCCTTTCTTTCTTCTTCCTCGCTCTCTCCTTCATCCCCCCTTCGATCCCCCTCATCTCAAAAGTAACGTATATTCTCTCTGTAACAGCAGCAGCCTCGAATCGAGCGTCTTATAGATGAAAGCACTACCAGCCACGCTGGTGCTGCGCCCATCTTGGTGCTTCTTTCTTTCTGTCTTTCTTCTCGCACCATTCTATGGATATGGCGCACACGCGGGCACACGCGCACATCCACACACACGCATACATACACACGCGCGCAGGTCTCATCCATAAGGAGTAGAGGAGGAGGAGGAAGAGGAGGTAGCAGCTATGGAAGAGTCAGGCTCAAGCCGGAGATGTTGGCCAACACTGCTGCTGCTGCTGACGCCGAGAAATGGTCAGAGCAACTTTTCCATATCGTGCCATATAGAAAGGAAGAAAGTCATAGCTTGCTTGGTTGGGCGAGCGAGCGAGGCCAATGGTCGGTCGTTTGCAGGAACAGCAGCAGCCTCTACTTGCTTGGCTTTGTGGCCGGCAGCCTCTTCTCAAAGGCAGCCAGAGGGGAGGGGGGGGGGAAGCTTTATAACCGAGAAATGGAAGTTGTGTGCGCGTTGGAAAAGCTATGGTGGAAAGCAGAGAGAGCAAAAAATATGTACACGCACACAAAGGAAAAAGACCGTGTGTCCTACTGTGTTATCGCATTTTCGCCTTCTTCTTGGACTGGGAATTTTCAATCGAATGGCCGCCGCCCACGTCGGTGCCGCTCCAACGCGCACTCACACAATCCTTTTTTTTTTTTCTTCGCCAATGTGCACAGTACAATAAACTGCTATTGTTGTCACACAGGCACAGTGTTTCAAATGAATTGTCAGGTTCGGTTAGTGGGGGGGACGCGGGAAAGTTTTAGAGAAAATCCATGTCCACTTTCGGTAACTTAATTTGTCTTCCCCGCTGCCGCGCACAAGACTTGACAACTGTGACAGCGGTGGCAGCGGCGGTGGAGGACGGGGAGGAAGAAAGGAGGATGGAGGCTACTATTCCTTGGAGATATTACTCCTAAAAATTCAGCCAGGAGAAGAGGAAACGAAATAACTCTTTAGGGATCCCTCCCCGCACCCCTCGCGATGGACAGTCAGACGAAGGAGAATTCGGGCTAGGGACAGACAGGGTGGTGCGACAAAAATAGTTTAGATTTCCACGCTGATGCATGCAACTAGTTCTCCCTTTTTTTTGAGAGAGAGCGACAGAAATTGCTTGCGCAATAAATCTGGAATAATGAATGAGCGTCCGTCCATTATCTCTCTTTATCTTCTCAGCTCGGTCCCGCTTGAAGCCAGCAAACGCCGACGCACAACAGACGGAGAAATGCAGCAGCCCCAAACGAGACGCTGCCACTTATTTTTTTTTCCTGCTTCTCTTTGACCTGAGAGGAGTCTCTGAGTTCACGTGCATTTGGATGCGCAACCATCCAGGTAGCTGGACTATGACGGACGCTGCCATGGCCGCAGTCCGTCCGGAGCAGTGCCAACGTCCGGTCCGTCCGGAGCTGGGCCAACGTCCGGAGCTGTGCCAACGTCCGGAGCTGTACCAACGTCCGGAGCTGGGCCAACGTCCGGTCCGTCCGGAGCTGGGCCAACGTCCGGTCCGTCCGGACCTGTACCAATGTCCAAACCAGACTCCTGCGTCCAAACGGACGATATTTGCGCACTCCGTACATGGCACCAAGTTGTGCAACTCTCTTTCTCTTCGATAGACACCGCCTCTGGCGCTCGCTCACGTCTGCCGCAAAGCTTCATTTAGGAGTTTGGGCAAGAAATGAGAAGGGGAAGGGACCAAAAAACTTTTCGTTTTTCTGCAAATTCGTTATCATTCTATGTGAGACTGCTGCCATGGCCGTAGCGGCAGCAGCGGCCGAAAAAAAAAGAAAGAAGGTTGGATGGTTAAGCCCGGCTGTAACGAATGCGGACGGGCGGACGGATCTTGCTTGAAAAACAGGAGAACTTGACACAAGATAGATTAGCTCATTTACTGCCATCTCAAACGCACCTTGGGCCGCCGAGGAGAAGGGAGCAGCAACCAACAGATTCCCCCTTCCTCTCTCTTTTTTTTTAGCGATGCACACAAACAGCCCTCCCTCCATACGTGAAGAAGAGGAAGAAAAAAAAAGGGTGAAGAGGAACACGCCCGGAATAGGAACCGGAACACTATCGTAAAAATATAAGGGAGAAATTGATGATGCGAACTTTGGCGTTTTCGTAAAGGAACGCCAACCGCTGCCGTCGCAGCAGACTTTTGCGTGCACTTGGGAAAGAGGAGGCAGCAAAACTTTCCGCATAGATCAGCAAACTTCCTATGGTGTACATTATGTACCACATACAGCTTAGGAGGTAATTTCAATATTTGCCATGCTGGCAGGGGGGGGGGGGGCGTTGCTCTGCACCCGCCTCTCCAAGGAGACGACTTCGTCATCAGAAGGGGGGGAGGGGAGGGGGGAGATGACCAAGTCCAGTCAGTAGTGATTCAGCTTTCTCCCTCCCCCCCCTCTTCACCCCACCCACCCCATAGCAATCCCAGGTTAAATGACTCTGTACCTTGCTATGAAATCTTGATTAAATCTCTCTCTGCGTCCATTTGGCCGAAAAGCATAGCAGGGTTGGACAAAGAGAGAGCTACTAGCAGGACTGTCGCCGCTTGAGAGGTCATTTTTCGTCCATCTCACGAATTTCCCCAGTGAACCAAACCCCTTTTTTCCGGGGAGAGCCCGGTCATTCGTCTGCCTGGCTCTGCAGCGCAGATGGAATGGCAGAGTTAGCTGACCAGAGAGATTTGCAGCTAGCGAATGCTCCTTTTAAGACAGGATAACTTGGATTCCATTCTCGGCGAAATATTCCAGCAATGTGTCTCAAGGTCACGGCGCCTGCACAGGCCCAGGTGTGGACTTCTTTGTAGTGACCTTTTTCTTCTCACTGTCCGTGCATATCTATGGTAATTGTTGTGTGTGTCTCACCGGCGCCTCCGCCTTCATGGAAGCCCTCAGAGCTGCCTCCTTCCCCTCCATTGAATAGCTTCTGCGATATTTATTTTCTTCGCTTGCCATGCACGCACGCACAGAGTATTCTTTTCTTTTCTCCTGATGCAACAACATCTGAATCCAGCGTGACTGACTGATCCGGCTGCTATTGGTGCGGGGATAAATCACGTAGCTCGATATTTGAAATTCAAAAGTCGTCTGAATGTTTGAACCGGAGGAGAGAGGAATATTCTTCTACGTAGTTCTCTCGACAAGGCAAAGCTATTCCAAACCATGATTGCGCCATGAATATCTAATATTATTCTTCCAATCTGACTCTCTCTCTCTCTCTCTCAGTCGGAGATGGATCTGGCAATAACATTTGAATATCGCTTCCATTTTGACGCGAGCAGAGAGAGAGAGAGAGAGAAAGAGAAAGCAAACATGGGAAGTGCATTTACGCTCTAGATCGTGCATATGTCTGTATCAACGTGGGTGGGTGTGAGTGTCGGAAATCTTAAACCCAAGTATGTCTGCACACCCACGTGATCTGTGTACACCCGGGGTGGCTTCTTGCGCCCGCCCCAACTAGCATATTGACGGCCAGGCCGTACAGCAGCCCCGGGACATGAGACTCCTGATTTCCATTTCTTGCATGGAGCTGGCGGACTCCAGATTGCGGATCTGCGGGCAATTGGTGACGCCTGGCGCCACGGCCTACAAGTACCCATTCTAGTTGCATTAATTATTGCCATCCATTACTTTCTTTCTCCCCCAGCTGTAGGAAAGAGGCGCGCATACTAAATGATGTTCCTGTTTTGATTACTTTGAGCCAAGTTTTAATTTCCACTTTGTTCCTCTTCAATCGACACGAGTACGAACGATGCGAGCAGGGGTTCTTAGCGACCTTTTTTACACGAGAAAGAGTGTGGTCGTCTTGCCTTAGGAGCGACGGCAGAAGGAAAAGTATATTGCTCTTGCAAAGAAAGAGAGAGCAAGCAAGGGAGAAGAAAAGAAGAAGCAGATGGAAAGTTTGCTAATTTAATGCAGCGGAAAGAGGGGAATGAAGAACACAACCAGTTTCCCTCGGAACGTCGCTCAAAAGACCGACGAAGACGATTCTTTATCCACTACAGCGTATCTCATTAGCGAAAGTTGGCAACAGGGTTCATAGAAAAGGAAGGGTGGTGGAAGAAGACAGGAAGGAAGGAAGGGCTCTGGGTTGATCAGAACGATGGTTTTCAGGGAGGGAAGCAGCAAAAAAGAGGAGACTGATTTCCATTGCAAAGGAGAAGCACAGGCAAGACATCTCTCTTTGGGTCTCCTGTTCTAGAAAGCGAAGTCCTTCGCCGCGGCCTCCTCCTGGTGGTGGTGGGAGGCGGCGGCGGTGGCGGCGGCAGTGGCGGCCTCCAGCCTCTGACTCTGCCTCCGCCTCCTCCCCCTGCTTATGCTACTCATTTTTTTTGCTGACCAGTGGCTGGGTTGGTGAGCTTGGCCAGCCTCCCTCTGTCGGCGGCGGGGAGAAAGGGGGTCTGCGGGGAGGCTGGACGGAGGGCAGAGCTGGTAGAGAGCGATCACCCATACTTGTTATGACTGGCCAGCGCAGTCCATCTTATCGATCGGAGAAGAAAGGAAGGAAAAGACGCTGGAGCAAGAGGAGCAGCAGGCAGGAGCCAAGAAAGAGAGCCATATTAATATCTGAAAATAGGAAAGCTCCCTCGCGAATGGGCGAGCAGAGAGGGAGAGGGATAGGAGAAGCTTGCACAGAGCTACCAAGACTCTGCGGCTGCCAGCCAGGCAAGTTATGAGAGCCAATCACGAGTCCGGGTGGTGGGGGGCCGAGGGAATATGAAAATATGACGACCAACTTTCTTTTCTTGCGCGCCATCCAATCCGCGGTCTCGGGGCTCACCAAGATCTTCTTCTTCTTCTCCACCACTTTAAGTCGGTGCGATCGATACGTCAATCGATGGAATTGTGTGCGTGTGTGTTGCTTTTGCTTGTACGCACCTAATTGAGCGTGCTCAGTTGTCAGGAGGATGGATACGGTAGCGAGGGTAGCGGCGCACATCGTTCATGGGCGTTTCTGCCAAAACCCAGTGATGCAGCCTTCGTCTTCCTCCGCGCCTTTTCAACAGTGCCCGTGCCAAAAAATGCTTCTTTTGTCGTCAGCATCGGTGAACGTACCATAGGTTGCCATAGGCGTGCGTGTGCGTACTTTTGTGAGCTCACGGTACCAGTTTCTTTCTTGTTCTCAGAGGCGTCACTGCTTTCTCTTTCTTGCCATGGAGATGTTCATTGTCAGTCAACAAAACATGAGATCTCGAGGATTTACCCAAAAACGTGATAAATGACACGTCCGAACGCTGCGCACTGCGCCATGCTTAGCCGTGCCATGGTGTGCAGCGCCGTCGTCGTCCGCCGGCTGCCACGCACGCTGTGCCATGAGCAGCGACGTGTGCGCGTCCTCCTCCAGCCGCCGCCAGGCCTTTCTGGCCGCCAGGCCCTTCTGGCCGCCAGGCCTTTCTGGCCGCCAGGCCCACCAAGTCATGATGATGATTTATAATGGGACTGTCACTGCTCGTTTAAGTGAACTTACTCAACGCCCATTTCAGGCCGTCTTTGTTGCTTTGCTGTTGCATACTTCTTTTTTTTTCTCTGGCTGTCAGTAATGAATGCTTTCTCTTAACGCCTCTTGCTTGACGGTTTTGAAAGACGCAGAACAAACATTTTCTTTTCTCTTTTTGTCCACCACCACCAACTAACGTACGTATGATCGCCCGCAAAGAAAAAGAAGAAAGGGGCAGAGAGGACAGCAGTCAAAGCAAAGCTCATTTCCAGAACAGTTGGGAAAAGGAAATGTAACTTTTGACAAAGGAACTCACAACCTGAGTGTTGTTTGGAAAGCAAAAGCAATAATGTTAAAAGAGGACCACAGCCTCTAGTCACAGGAGTGATGCGAAGGCGCTTCAAAGTAGCTCCAGCAAAAGGCTGGTGCAGGGATGAAAAAGTGCTTCTAAGAGGCTTCCAAAGGAAGAGAAAAAGAAGTGGAGGACGGGAGTAAAATTGAACTGCAAGATAAATATTGTATATTGGATCGGAAATGTTTTGTTTGCCGGTTGTTGTATTTTCTGACCACTTGGCTCGAGGCTGCGATGAAAGAAGAGAAGTAGGAGTTTTCTTCTTGTTCTTATCCTGGCTTTAGGGCTTTTGGCTTCTTCCACTACTGCTGCCAGTGCTTCTGCTTCTTATTCTTTTTCTCCTTCGTCTTCCTCTTTTGTTCTCTTCTTCTTCTCCTTACTTGTCCTTCTCCTCACTTCTCTGCCTACTGAATTCTCCTTACTTCAGCTTATCCTATTGGTCCTCACTTCAGCTTGTCCTTACTTCAGCTTGACCTTACTTCACCTTGTCCTTACTTCACCTTGTCCTTACTTCACCTTGTCCTTACTTCACCTTGTCCTTACTTCACCTTGTCCTTACTTCACCTTGTCCTTACTTCA